>Ga0256840_1001067_pt1 | contig 26591 bp, 21 predicted proteins | sample 355202metaG_FD_185969 | JGI IMG/M metagenome (GOLD analysis project Ga0256840, IMG submission 185969) | Hydrothermal vent microbial communities from Mid Atlantic Ridge, Atlantic Ocean - 355-202 | ecosystem: Environmental > Aquatic > Marine > Hydrothermal vents | place: Atlantic Ocean: Mid... | reverse complement strand
AATCCCATAGCAAAATTTCGAGCGCTAATAGCCGCTAAAAGTCCTAAAACAAAGAGTTCCCAACCAAACCAACCTCCAGCTGACACCACCATAGCGATAAAAATAAAAGGCAGAGAAAAGATGGAGTGTTGAAACATTATAAGTTCATTAAATGCTTTGAGCTTAGAAAAAAAAGAATTCACATATAACCTTAGTTCTTGATAATATGGTGTTATCTTAGCGAAAATAGTATAATCGCTTTATGAAACAACTTGCAATAATCGGACCAACCGCCTCAGGAAAAAGTGATCTCGCTTTGGAGTTAGCAGAGAGATGTAACGCATATATACTCTCTATCGACTCTTTAAGTATCTACAAAGAGATAGATATCGCATCGGCAAAGCCTTCAAAAGAGGAACTCTTACATGTAAGGCATTTTGGCATCAATGAACTCTGTCCAGATGAGACTTTTAGTGTTACCACCTTTATACAGCTCTACCTTACATGCAAGGCTCAATGTGAAGCTGATGGTAAAAATCTTGTTATTGTTGGAGGAAGTAGTTTCTATCTAAAATCCCTTCTTAGCGGTCTTTCACCTACCCCTAGCATCTCAAATGAAACAAAACTTCAAGCCAAAGCCATGCTGTGCAACTTAGCCAAAAGTTATAAATTTCTCTATGATTTAGATAAAGAGTATATGCAAGATATTAGCCAAAACGATAGCTACCGTATAGAAAAAATGCTCCACCTTTATTTAGAAACAGGGACTGTTCCCTCGAAATATTTTGAGCAACATCCTCCCAAGCCCACTATAAAATCACTTGATATTTTCAATATTGATGTAGAGCGAGAGGTTTTACGTGAACGCATTGTACTGAGAACTCATACAATGCTAAAGTTTGGTCTGATTGATGAAGTCACCTCTCTTGAAAAAATGTATGGACGCGCACCAAAGAGCATGAAAGCTATTGGAATTATCGAAGTTTTAGAGTATCTTGATGGGCTTACATGTAAGGGCGAGATGATTGAAAGCATCATTACCCATACTGCACAATTAGCCAAACGCCAACAGACTTTTAATAATAATCAATTTGAAAATATCTTACATGTAAGGCGAGAGGAGCTTTTACAAAAGATTATATAATCGTATCGATTAGTAATTTTATTTATTTAGCAATAAAGTTTTTAGTTCTTGTATATCCCGACGTAAATTTTGAATTTCAACTTTCATTATATCTTCGCTTGAATAAAGCTCTTTAACAATATAATTTTCCTCACTAGTATTCATTTCATTCATGGCATCTACTACAATCGCAATAATAAGATTTACAATAATAAAAGTAGCTACAAAGATAAATGGCACAAAGAAGAGCCATGCAAAAGGATAAGTTTCCATTACTGGGCGTACAATTCCCATAGACCATGATTCAAGAGTCATAATTTGAAACAGTGTATAAAAAGATTCACCTAATGTTCCAAACCACTCTGGAAACTTTTCGCCAAATAGTTGTGTTGACATAATTGCAAAAATATAGAAAAAGAGTGTTAATAAAGCTGCAATAGATGAGATACCTGGAATTACACTTAGTAGTGCAGTAATTATTTTTTTCATTTGAGGCACAACGGTTATAATTCTAAAAAGTCTTAAGACTCTAAGAATCCTAAATATCTCAAATCCAGATGTTGCAGGAACCAAGGATATGGCAACTATGCTAAAATCAAATAGAGACCAAGAATCTTTAAAAAATGCCATTCTGTGAACATAAATTCTCATAGCAATTTCTATAGTAAAAATTGTAACAATTAAGATATTAAACAGATCAAAGAAAGCACCATACTCAATGGCAAAAGTTTTTGATGTTTCAAATCCCATTGTAATACCATTTAAAATAATAATTCCCATAATAAAGTTTTGAAATTTAGGGCTCTCAACGAGAGATTTTATTTTATCATACATATATGCTCCTAAGTTTTTTAGAAAGTATATACTCACTTAGTAAATAAAAATATCGAAAGCAAATCTGGCTTTTATGTTTTTATGGCTTGTTTGTAAGGTTAAAATTTTATTTAAAAAATTTTAATGCATCCTTTGCTAAACGCGCCCAAGAGGAATTTGCATCTACCTTAATGCTTTCATTATAAGATTTTTTGCTCTCTTGTAATTTATTTAATTTCTGAAATAGCGTTCCCATTAAATATTTTTGACGAGAGCGTTTTGAGTTACTGATATTTTTATCATTTAATGATTGTAATACTTGCAAGGCTTTTTGTATCTTTGCATCTTGTAAAAGTGATTGTGCTAAAGTAAATTCTATATAAGGGGTCTGTGTATAGCTTTTGGCTTTTTCTTGTAGCTGAAGAACTTTTTGTGCATAATTTCGTAGCATTGTGTCATCTTTAAGTTTTTTTGCTAGAGTTACCATCTGCGTATAGCGCTCTATATCTTCATAGACAAGACCAACCAAAGCCTCAAGTTTTTGAATTGCATTGAGCATTGTTTCTGTATCACCTAAACGCTGCGCAGCATCAAAAAGTAGTCTATAAGTTGCTATATTTTTACTTTCATCACTACGCAAAGAGATTAATTCATGCGCTGCATCTATGACTTCTGTGTAATTACCTAAGGCAAAGTCTATTTTTGTGTAACGCTCTAGCCAAGTGATTCTCTTTTCATATTTTTTTGATTTTATATGAGTCTGAGCGATACCTTTGGCCTTATCATAATTTCCAGCGGCTAGATAACATTTAAAAAGTTTTGCGTCCCATTGCATAGAGAGGTTTATATCATAGTTTTTAGATAAATTTACTACTCTTATACATTGATTATTTTTCAAAGATTCTTCTATGAGTGCTAGTGCAGAGTGCTCTACAAAAGCTTCACTCTCTTCATATATCGTAGGATCCAAAAGTTTCAACTCTGCTTCTAAATCTAAAACATCTTGATATTTTTTAAGCTCATACAGAAGTTTTGCTTTTTCATACAGAGCTCTTGAAGCTATAGTGTCTCCAGCATATTTATTTATCAATAGATCGAAATGTTTTAGTTTTTGGGTACTATTTTCATCATTAACATCAAAAAAGAGGGCATCTTTTTTTCTTTTAACTTCTTGTACAAACTCACCATATTTAAACTGCTCAAGATAAGTATTAAACAGTGTTAAAGCTTCTTCTTTATGCTCTGTTTGAGCAAGCCATATTCCTCTATTTTTTAAAAGAATTTCATAATTATCATTAGTTTTATCTATAGATTCTAAGAGTGCCCCCGCAATATCTGCTGCGATTTGATAATCATTGTAAGAGCTAAATTTCATAGCGAGTTCTATTGATTCTGACTCTCGTGAAGAGAAATACTTTCTATTGCCATCTAAAATCATTTTTACATATTTTAATGCTTTTTTTGCTTTTCCTAGATCTAAATTTAGTAAAATTATTTGGTAGGTAGCTTGTGCTGCGATAGCTTTTTCTGTAGTTTCTTTGAGTGCTTTTTTATAAAATTTGAGTGCTTTTTTACTATTTCCAGAATTTTGAAGTTGCTCTGCCTTATAGATATATCCCAAATGAGCAAAACGACTCCCTTTGTGCTCATCAAAAAGACGATCAAAGAAATAGTCTGCATCAGTGTATAAGGCTATTTTAGAGTAAGCATTTGCAGTATCTGCTAAAACTTCTGCCATATTTACATCTGAAGAGTATTCTCGTATAAATTGCTTCGCAATATGTATAAGTTGTTCGGGTTCTCCTAGTTCATGGTGTGAGCGAATCTGATAAAGCATTAGCTCGCTTTTAAATATAGTATCAGGAAACTCCCCTAATACTTCATCAATCATCGCTAATGATTTTTCATAATTTTTAGCCTGATAATTTTTTTTGATAAGTAAATAGTCTGAAACATCTTTCACGCGCGTCATATGAATTGGTTTGCCTAAGATATCTAATCCACCAACATAAGGATATTCACTCTCGGTAAAAGGGACAGGAAAATTAATACTGTTACTGCTTGTTTTTACTTTTTCCATAAATACTGGATTTTTATCGTAGCCAATAATATTCCAATGCTTAGAATAATCATCTTGAACTCTATAGAGTTCTTTATCAACTAAAAGATCATAATGAATGGCCTGTAGTAAAATTTTTTTTCGTGGTTTTATAATGATAAAAAATGTTTTATCTTTAATTTTTGAGCTAATGTGAAAAAAGTTGTTTTCTAAATTTTCAAATGTTTGTATAGGACGTTTATTAAAAGCACATATCACCGAAGTGACGACTTGAAAGTCATCTCTTTCGCTTTCACATAAAAAATGTTCGCTATCTTTAAGATGCAAAATTGAGTATTCTTCTTGATTCTCTTCTCCACCTTGAACACTTAGTTCAAGACAGTAGAGAGAAGTACTCAAAAGGAAGGATAATAACCAATAGTACAAAAAGGCTCCTCCTTCTTACATGTAATGCTTAATAGCCGCTATTATACACCATTGCAGTGATAAATTCCATTAATGGATTCACCATGGCAATACTAAAAATTGTGGCAAGGGCAGCAAGACCTATGATTGTTTTTAATGGTAATGATGCATTAAGCATATAAGAGCTAGAGCTTGCATTATCTATAGGCTCTTTCATAAACATATAAATAATAAGTTTTAAATAATAGTACCCTGCAATAGCAGAATTGAGAGCCATGATGAGCGCAAGCATTGGATACTCAGCACTAACTGCCGAACCAATTAGATATAGCTTACCCCAGAAGATACCAAATGGAGGAATCCCCGCAAGCGATAACATAAACAGCGCCATCATTGTAGCTGCTAATGGCATAGTTTTAACCATGCCTGCAAATTTTTCATAAGGATGATCTGAACTTTGCCCTGGTAAAAGTGTTTTTTGACGACTCACCCATAGCATAGTAAAAGCTCCAAGATTAGTAAAAACAAAAAGAATCCAGTATAAGAAAAGCGCTGAGTTAGATTGCGTTGTTCCAATCAAGATAGCTGCCATAGCAAAACCTGCATGAGATATAGAGCTATATGCAAGCATTCGTTTTACATCTTTTTGTACAAGCGCCCAGATATTTGCGGCTGTCATTGTTAAAACAACTGCAGCATATAAGACAATTTCTAACCATACAACGCCACTATGAATTAAGAACTCAAAAAGACGCATTGCTACAACAAAGGCAGCAATTTTTGGAACTATTGACATATATCCAGCTAACGCTGCACTTGAGCCTTCATAAACATCTGGTGTCCATGTATGAAAAGGAACAAGAGAGAGCTTAAATCCTAATGATGCAAGCATAAAGATTACTGCTACTAAAACATAGCCTATATTTGCATATCCATCAGCTGCTAGAACGGCTGCAATTTGGTTAATTTCGATTGAGCCTGTTAGTGCATAAAAGACCATAGAGCTAAAAGAATAAAAACCAGCCGCTAATGCACCCATGGTAAAATATTTTACTGCTGCTTCAAATGATTTTTCACGATTATGCATAGCAATAAGAGCATAAAGTGCAAGAGAAGCTGTTTCAAGTCCAACAAAAATTAAGATTAAATTATCAGTCGCTACCATAAACTGGAAACCAGCAATCATAAATAAGAATAGTGCGTAGTACTCAGGATAATTATACTCATGAAAACGTTTTGACGTTAATGATAATGGAATAAAAATAATTGATGCGCCTACAATAATAAGCTGTGAAAGTATTGCTAAGCCATCTATAAGTATAACATCAAAGAATCCAAGTAGAGTTCCATTTGCACTAACAGTCTCTATGAAATTAAAAATAGCTCCTAGGTCAAGGAATAAAAATAAAACAGTGAGCATTACATAAAGTGATTTATCTAAGCCTCCCTTGACTAAATCTATCACAATAATTGACAAGGCGCCCACAATAGCTATTAGCATTGGTGCTAAGGTGACAAGGTTTAGAGATTGTATTGAAATATTAACTGGTTCTAACATTAGTGTGTCCCCCCATGTGGTGTACTAACTTTCGCAGCCATTGGGTCTGGAATGCGGTTTTTGGCTTCTTGAGTAATTGCTTTTTCATTCATTAAAGAAACGATAGCTTCTACACTGTTATTTATTGGTTCAAGAACTGGTTTTGGATAGATGCCTAACCAGATCGTAATTATAACTAGTGGTATTAATGCAAACATTTCACGCTTGTTAACATCTGGAAGATTTTTATTTTTCTCGTTTGTAACTTCACCAAAAAATGCTTTTTTATATGCCGCTAACATATAAATAGCTCCAACTATAATGGCTGTTCCTGCTAATAGAGTTAAAATATGTGACTGTTTGTAAAACCCTAAAAGACTTAAAAACTCTCCAACAAAGTTAATTGTCAATGGCAAACCGACAGAAGCCATCATCATTACACCAAAGATAGTTGCATAACGAGGCATAACGTGAGCAAGACCACCAAATTCACTCATCATCTTAGTGTGGCGTCTATCATAAATAACACCAACAAGAAAGAAGAGCGCACCTGAGACAACCCCGTGTGCAATCATTAAGAAGACTGAACCTGTGATACCTTCAACATTTAATGCAAATGTACCAAGAATAATAACACCCATGTGTGAGACGGAACTGTATGCAACAACTTGTTTAATATCTTCTTGTGCATAAGCCACCATGGCAGTATATATAATCATAATTATTGCAATAATTGCAATTGGTATCATGAAAAATACGGCAGCATCTGGAAACATTGGCAGTGAAAAACGCACGAATGCGTATGTACCCATTTTTAGTAAAATGGCTGCTAGTATTACCGAACCTATTGTTGGTGCTTGCCCGTGAGCGTATGGTAGCCATGTGTGGAACGGAAACATTGGAACCTTAATTGCAAATCCCATGAAAAATGCCACAAAGAGCCAGAGTTGCAAGTTTTCAGGTAAGACAAGACGATACCATTCTAAAATTGAGAAACTCCAAGCACCAGTAGCTTGATAGTAAAAATATGCCATAAAAAGCATACCCACTAGCATAATTAGCGAGCCAGTAAAGGTGTATAAAAAGAATTTAATAGAAGCATAAATTCTTTTTGGCCCACCCCATGCACCAATAAGATATAGCATTGGTACAAGTGAAAGCTCCCAAAAAACATAAAATACAATAGCATCAAGTGCAGAGAAAACACCTATCATAGTCATCTCTAAAAAGAGAAGAGTAATAATCATATTTTTAATATTTTTCACTTCACCTAAGGTAGCGATACCAATCAAAGTAATAAATGTCGCTAATACAATGATAAAAAGCGATATTGCATCAATTCCTAAAAGATAATTAATTCCAAATGCTGGAATTAGAGGCATTGACTCCATGAATTGCATTCCTACAACGCTTGGGTCATATGCATACCAAAGAGCCAAGGAGAGAACAAACTCAACCGTAGCAACACTTACACCAAAGGCGCGAATACTGCCTTTTTCTACAACAAATCCTAGCATTGCAGCCAATGCTGGGAAAAATATCAATATGGTTAATATATTATCTAACATATTCTCTCCTTAGCCGATTAACATATAGGTAGCCAACAATAAATGCTAACAACAACATTAAGTAGCCAGTAGTAAATGCTACCGCTAAAATTAATAATACAGCAGTACCTGCAACCATCCAACGCAACATTGTTGATAGGTTGCCATCTTGCATATTATGTGTTGCCTCACCTGTTTTATAAAACATATTTGCTATACCATCAACGCTTGCATCTACAATTTTAAGATCAACTTGCTTCCATGCAATCATTGAAAGTTCACGATACGGTTTTGTAATGTACTCTTCATAAAAATGCGGAATATACCACTGATTGATAAGCAACTTGTAAAAGAAACTATCTTCAATTTTTTTATCAATTTTTGCATGTTCATATTTTCTATACGCGTATGCGATAGAAAGACCTACGAGTAATTGTGTACCAATTGTCATTATCCAGAATACTATTGGCGAGTGAATATGGTACTCTGTTGCAGGAAGCAATGTCGTTACCATTTCAATATATGATCCTTTAAATAAAAATCCAGCCACTAGTGCTAAGATTGCTAAGGGGCTCATAGCAATTAATACAAATGTATATGTTTCGTGTGGATGAAAGCCATGTTGTTTATGACGTTCTGTTCCATGAAAAATGAGCGAAATAAGACGAAATGAGTAAAATGCTGTCATCATCGCTGTTATCAAAAGCACTGCATAGAGAATATAATGATGTTCAACAAAAGCAACTTCTAAGATTAAATCTTTAGAAAAGAAGCCAGCAAGCGGATAGATTCCTGCAAGAGCTACTGAGGCTAAAGTCATCATAATCCATGTCCATTTCATATGTTTCTTCAAACCACCCATTTTAAATGGATCCAGCTCATCATCCATAGCATGCATAACATTACCAGCACCTAAGAATAAAAGTGCTTTAAAGAATGCATGTGCCATAAGGTGAAAGAGTGCAACCCAATATGCACCAAGTCCGGCAGCAACAAACATATAGCCTAATTGCGATAAAGTTGAGTATGCGATAATACGTTTCATATCACGATTTACCAATGCCATTGATGCTGCAAACATTGCAACAAATGCACCAAGGCTAGCGATAAAATATCCAACATCTGGAATTAAATCATAGAGAGGGTTAGCACGGACAACAAGATAAACCCCTGCTGTTACCATTGTAGCCGCATGAATTAATGCAGAAACGGGTGTTGGCCCTTCCATTGCATCGGCAAGCCATGTATGAAGTGGAAACTGTGCTGACTTACCCATGGCACCTATAAACAAGAAAATACCTATAGTTGTTAATGTTTCTACATCAACATGAGCAAATTCTGCAAAAGCGATATCATATTGCAATGAACCAGTTGTCCAATAGATTAAGAACATTCCAATAAGCATAGCAAGATCGGCGATACGGTTCATAATAAATGCTTCATTAGCTGCCCAAGTTGCTGATTCTTTGTGATACCAAAAACCAATAAGTAGCCATGAGCACAGACCAACGCCTTCCCAACCTATAAAGAGACCTGCAAAGTTATCACTCATAACAAGAATCATCATTGAGAAAACGAAAGCTGATAGATACGAGAAGAAACGATTAAATCCCTTATCGTGATCCATATAGCCAATAGAATATATATGCACAACAGTTGATACTAAAGTAACAACCATCATCATAACAACAGAAACTTGATCAACAACAAAACCAAATGGGATATATAAATCTCCTGTTGCCATCCATGTCATCAACTCTACATGTATAATATCCCCACCATCTAAAATATGTACTAAAAGAATAGTACTACTTACTAGAGCTGTAAAGAGAAGCGTTGATGTAAAGAGTCCTGTAAACAATGTTTTAGGGCGCGCACCAAAAAGTCCCGCAACTAGCGAACCAACAAGTGGTGAAAAAAGCGCTAAATATAAATAAAATTCCATTCGCTTATCCTTTCATTGATGTCATTGAAGTAAGGTCAATGTCACCGCTACGTTTAAACCATATAATCAAAAGACCAAGGCCAACTGCAACTTCTGAAGCTGCAATGGCAATAACAAAAAATGCAAACATTTGCCCTGTTAAATCACCGTAATAACGCGAAATTGCAGCAAAACCGATATTTACTGCATTGAGTAAAATTTCCGTTGCAAAAAACAGCATTAAAAGATTAGTACGCTTCAAGACACCTACTAAACCGATAGCAAAAAGTATCGTTGATAATATAAGGTAATGTGAAAGAGTTATTTCCATCATGAGAGTGCCTTTTCTTTTGATTCTTCAGCTAGTTTTATCTCTTCGTCTTCCATTAATGTTAAAGAGTAATCCATCTTCTTACCAGCTAAAACAATTCCTGCAATCATAGCTACAAGTAACATTACTGCAGCAACTTCAAACGGAATAAGATATTTTGTAAAAAGCACCATTCCAACAGCTTGTGAGTTGCCTACGCCTTCTATGACTGGATAAATCGCTGTAATATTTTCAGATACAATTGGAACCACAAAAATAATAACAATCAAAAGTGCTATCATTCCACTTAGTAAAAAAATTATCTGTGGTGAACGCCCATATTCTTTAACATTGCGAGTAGTATCAAAAAACATCATTCCAAAGGCATAAAGCGCCATAACAGCACCTGTATATACTATAATCTGAACCGCACCTAAAAAATCTGCTCCAAGCAGAAAATAAAATGCAGAGATAAAAATCATACCTGCTGCGAGTGCCGTCAAGGCATAAAGTGCTTGCTTTGTAAACACAGTAACACTAAACATTACTATAGTTAAAAATGCAAATAGATAAAATGCTATCGCTTCAAACATCTTTGCTCCTTAATATGCAAGCGGCGTAGTTTTAACGCGCTCGTCTTCATGAGGTGTAACAGCACCAAAGCCGTCAAACTCTTTTTGTGTGCCAGAAATGGCGGCATCAATTGGTGTTAGCATGTCGCTAAAATCAGTAAAGTGGGCGCGTTGATCTGATACATTTTCATAACGTGGACCATGCACAATTGCTAATTCTGGACACACTTCCGCACAATACCCACAAAAGATACATCGTCCCAAATTAATCGTGTAGTCTGTTACTAACTTACGAGAATTCTCATCTAATTTAGTCTCCATGCGAATACAGTTGGAGATACAGATTTTTTCGCATAAACCACAACCAATACAACGCTCAGTCCCAGATTCAAAAAGACGCTGCATCTCGTGAACTGCACGATAACGCGGACCAACAGGAAGCTTCTCTTTTGGATATTGCACAGTGTGAATATCAAATTTAATCATTTCTCGAAAAACAACCCATAATCCAACAAATAGCTCTCCTTTAAACGTACGACTTGCCGCGCGTTTAACTTTTCCCCATCCTGTTGTAGGATAATCAGGTATATCTACATGAAAGTAGTTTTGTTCTGCGACATTTCTATCTTGAAATTGCTCTAAACTCATCATTACCCCTTAAAACATCATCACGATGCCAGTAATTACAATATTAATCACGGCTATCGGCATAAGAACTTTCCAACACAACCACATCAACTGATCTGGTCGAACATCTGGCCAAGCGGCTCTTGTCCATAAGAAAAAGAAAAAGATAAAAGATACTTTTGCTAATAAAGCCAAGGCGCCTAATCCACTACCATCGCCATAGCCTCCTAAGAAAAGAATAGCAATAACAAATGAGATAAAGAACATATTTGCATATTCACCGATGAAGAAAAGTCCCCAACGCATACCTGAGTACTCAGTACCAAATCCATCAATAATTTCATGATCGTTTGCTACTAAGTGAAAAGGAGTACGTCCTGTTTCAGCAAAACCAGCAATAACAAAAAGAACAAATGCCACTGGTTGAGACCAGACGATCCAAGAAGCAATGCCACCAACTTGATAATTGTTGAAATCAATAAGCGAGAGCGAACCTACCATCATTAATGGAGCAAGAAGCGCAAGACCTGTAATAACCTCATACGAAATAAAAATAGAAGCCGCGCGAGCAGTAGAAATCAAAGCCCATTTATTCGCTGATGCTAAGCCTCCAAGAAGTGGACCATAAAGACCTATGCCCATAACTCCGAGGATGTATAAAATACCAATATTGATATCTGCAACAATAGGATGAACTTCATATCCAAACATTGTAAAAGATGGCATAAATGGTATCGCTGCTGCTGCCATAAATGCAGTAGCAGCTGTAATGACAGGAGCAATCTTAAAGATTGGACCTACAACATTTTGTGGAACGATATCCTCTTTTGTGAAAAGCTTGATTCCATCTGCAGCGATCTGTAAAAGTCCGTAAGGACCAACATGCATTGGTCCAAGACGTCTTTGCATAAATGCCAAGACCTTACGCTCAAAATAGGTACCAAAACCTGCGAGAGCCGAAAATACCAATAAAATAACGACGATTTTAACAACCGTCTCTATAAGAAACGCTATATCCATCTATTACACCTTTGTATAAGAAGCTGAACTAAAACGATAACCGCTAAAGAGTGCCTCAGAGTTGAGATTAACATCGAATGTCGGAAGATACGCAATCTCACCATCGATTTTATTATCATGTATCATAACTGCGCGCACTTCGCCTTGAGCGGTTTTTACATTTACTTTGTCACCAGCGTTTAATGCGTGTTTGCTCATAAATGCTTCACTACCATACAATCCGCCCTCGCCGTGAAGCTGATGACTTGCATTTGTGAATGCTGTAAATTGAAGAACTGGATTTGCCAAATAGACAATATCGCTTTGTATGGCTATGTCTTCTAATTCATTTACTGATTCATTGGAGCTACGGCGTATGCCTATGCGTTTGAGTAGATATCCACGAACTTCCTCGCCACTATTTGTATAGTGATTTGGTAGATCATCAAAAGACTCTCTTGAGAAGCCTTTTACAACTCCTAGTTCTTTTGTATAGTCTATAGTGTATTTTGCATCCAGACCCAAGGCGTTAGCTATATCATTTAAAACATATCCGCCATAACTAAGCGCTACATTTGTAGGATTCACACGCTTGTTAATGCTCGTTAAGGTACCCTCTTGCTGGTTCAATGCTGGCATATCTAAATCTCCATCACCCAAGGCAGAAAGCGTAAAGTCAGCTTTTGTATTATATCCAATAGTATATTCACCGACTTCCTCGTCAAGATCACAAATAAGACTAACACCTAAGGTGTTTGCCAGAGCTGGAATCATCACTAATTCAAATTGAGTATATTTTTCAACTAAGGCAACAAGTCGTGCTAAGTTTCTAGAGTTTGGATGCGTATAAAGATCAGGTCCAACCATAAGAGAGAATTTCTCTTTTTTCTTAAGGAATTTTTGAAGTTTCTCATCAAAGTCAGCTGGAGCACCTAATTGTGCTAAAAGTGCATTATCATCAACTTCAACTTCTTTGGAGACCTTTTTAGGAACCATTTTTTTCTTCTCTACTTCAACTTCTTCCTCTTCGCCAGTCTCTTTATTGAGTTGTTTTACCATGACTTTTTCGATAATCTCTTCTTTTATCGTCTCTTCGATGGTAATCATCTTCTTAGAGTGAAAAGAATCAAGGTATTTAGTAATATCTTTAGGAAGATTCTCTTTATCTGCAAATAGATCTAGCATTAAGTAAAGCGCAGTCTCTTCTTGAAGCGGTGCATGATTAATGCTCATCACATTTTTACTCAATCCATCAATAACAGGGTCTTTAATAGGGTGGAAATAGAGTCCAGCACCTTTATTCATTGTTATTGAGTTATTAAAAGCAAAACGTGCATTTGGGTTATCCGTTTTAAGCGCAGATCCAATAGAGACTACAAAATCTGAAGCATGTACCATTTTTAAATCTGCACCATAAAGCTGTTGCCCGCTAATTTTAGAGTAATCATCTAAAAATGTTTTAAACACTTTTGCTTCGTTGTTGATAAGCTTGTATCCACGCTCCTCTTTTAAGCGACGCAAGATAAAAGCTTCTTCGTTTGTGATACTAGAAGTAAAGGCGATGGTATCTGCTTTTTTAAAAGCTGCAATAGCTGCATTAAACGCGGTTTCGTCTTTTACAACATCAGCATTTTGAAAATCATAACCATAGCGTCCCGCACCACAGAGTGAAACATAGTTCCATTCATTTTTAACGCGGTAGATTTTTTCATCACTATTTTCAATATCGGTATGCTTCACATCATAAGAAATCTGACATCCAGCACTACAGTGTGCGCATGTAGCTGGAACCTGTTTTTGCTCCCAGGCATTTGATGCGTATTGAAAGTCAGATGAGACGAGGGCACCAACAGGACAAACAGCAGTACACTCACCACAATCCGTACAATCAAGCATATCGCTCCCATCTGCTGTGCCAATAAGTGATTTATTAAGCTTATTCCACATAGCATAGGCATCTTTTGGCATTTGGGCTTTATAATCAGTATTAAGTGCATCACCGCCACGAGGCACTGTTTTAATAGCCGCATCACCAATCATATCTTTACAAACAGTTGTACAGCGCTCACACACAATACATAAAGCAGGGTCATAGTGAATAAGCCCCCAATCAACAGCTTCTTTATGGGTATCAGGTACCGAGTAACTTTGTGAATCAACACCAACTTCAAGCGTATAATTTTGCAACTCACACTCACCAGACTGATCACAAACACCACATTCAAGTGGGTGATTTACATCATACACTTCCATGATAGCACGTTTTTCAGTCTCGATATTTTCTGTTGTTGTAGTAATATTCATCCCATCTTTAGCTTTGGCATTACAAGCATACACTTGTTTTCCATCAGCTTCAACAAGACAGATACGACACGCCAATGTTGGACTGCAACGCGTCAGATAACAGATAGCAGGAATAAAGATATTGTTTGCACGAGCAGCATTTAAAATAAATTCACCTTCTCGTGTTTGAATCTCTTTCCCATCTATGGTTATAGTAATATTATTTTCCATTAGACCCTCTCTATTTTAACTTGAGTATAACGATAAGCAGCACTTTTTTCAAACATATCGAAGTCTGGATTGAGTGCTACTGTACCTTTTAGCTTACTGCTAAGCTTAAACTTACGCGTTATTGTTTGTCCATCCACGCTGAATGTAACTTGTTCACCGCTTTTAATTTTTGCAGCATCTGCAAATTGTTGCGAGCCAATTAAAATCGCCTTATCGATAATTTGATGCGCTTTATCAGTAAAGCGGTTAAATTGTGATATTGGGTTACAATTGTAGATAACACTTCCATTAAACTCTCTGATATCAGCAATTTCACTTGGCGATTCGCTTGCTTTAAGCTTGGGATTGTCCAGTTTGTATCCGCGAACTTGTGTGCCATCATTAAGGTAGCAATTATCTAAATCATCAAAGGCAACGCTAGAGTAACCTTTCGCAGTAGGAAGCTTACATGTAAAGTCAATAAGATGCTTACATGTAAGACCTAAAACATTAGCAATATCACTCAGCTCATAGCCATGATAAGGAAGTCCTGCATTTAAAGGAACGACTTCTTTGTCTATTGATGTAAGCGTTCCTTCTTGTTGGTTCATTGCAGGCATATCCAAATCTCCATCACCAAGAGCACTTAAAACAAAATTAGCTGGAGCGTTATATCCTAGACTAGGTGCAGTCATCTCATCATCTAAATCACAAATAAGACTCACACCTAAGGTATTGGAGTTGCTTGGTATTATCATAATATCAAAATCACTATAACGGTCTAATAAACCTGCCATTCTAGCAATGTTTTCTGCTTCTGGATGTGTGAATAAATCCGCACCTAAAATAAGTACTGGAGCTTTTTTGCGATTTTTATACCTATTTAATGTTTCAAATTCTTCTTCTCCAACACTAGTCTCACCACAGATATAGCCCTCATCAAGAGAATCTAAAAATTTTGAAAATGTTTTTCGATGCTCATCTGCAATAAAGTTCTCACACAAGAGCGCTAAAACACCCTCTTCTGAGCCTACTTCATATTTTACATACTGAGACACAATATTGCGAATCATATCATCTTCAAGAGGGTGCATAACGCTGACATAGGCGCGATTATTGTTTACTGCTTGTGCTAATGCAAAGCGAATCATCGGATTGTCTTGAGATACCGCACTTCCTAGGGTTATTGCATAGTCGCAATTGCGAATGGTATCTAAAGTCGCACTATAAAGCGTACAGCCACTCACTGAAGTATATGCTTTCATAAAATTCTGATATGCTTTTGCTTCAGCATTTATCAATTTATAACCGTGTTTCTCTTTAAGTCCTTGAAGAACATAAGCTTCTTCATTGCTTATCATAGAGGTGAAATGAATACTTTTCGCAGATTCAAAAGCCCCTATAGCCTTAGCAAAAGCCTCTTTGTCCTTACATGTAACGCGATTTTCATAGTCGTAGCCAAAGCGTCCTGCTCCACAAAGGGAGTCGTGATCGGCTTCATTTGTGACACGATAAATCTCTTTATCCTTAAATGTAGAACCAATACTAACTTCCTTGACTTCATATTCAAGAGCACAAACACTACTGCAATGAGCGCAAGCAGATGGAATTTTTTTCAACTCCCAAGCATTTGCAGTGTATTTAAAATCACTGCTTACCATTGCTCCAACAGGACAGACAGAGATGCATTCGCCACACTGAATACATTTAGTAAAATGGTTATCTATCTCTGATTTATAGCCACCTGGCTTGATGTATAAAGCTTCAGAACCCACTACTTGATTGCACACAGCCGTACATTTTTCGCACATAATACAAAGATATGGATCATAGCTTAGCACACCCCATTTCTTAGGCTTGCGTTTTTGCTCTTTTGTAGCAAAATCTTGTTGGGCTACTTGAAATTCTAAGGTTTTATTTTGTAAATCACACTCACCACTTTTGTCACATACACCACATTGTAACGGATGATTTACATTGTAGAGCTTCATAATATTTTGTCGTTCATGGAACAAGTCATCAGAATTAGTTGTGATACTTACACCCTTTGTTGGCGGTGTGTTACAGCTTAAAATAAAACCATCCATATCTTTAACCTCAACAACACACATACGGCATGAAGCATTAGGAGTGGTTTTAGCTAGGTAGCACATCGTAGGAATATAAATACCCTCGCGACGCGCCACTTCTAAAATTGATTCACCTTTTTTGCCAATAACTTCTCGACCGTTAATAGTAAAATTAATACTCATCATAGCCTCCTAGTGTGCGACCATAGCGATGTAATAACATCGCATACAGCGTTCGGCTTCATGAAGAGCTTCATCTTGAGTAAAACCAAGGTTTACCTCTTTGTTGTTGTCCCTGCGGGTATCTACATCTAGCTTTTCACTCTCAGAACGCTCAATGCCTGGCATCCACCCCGTGATTATCTCATTTTTATCATAAACACGCATTTTACGAAGATGATCTTCCATAATCTCATCATCACTGAGCGTAATTTCACCTGTTTGCATATAACGAACCATGACAGAAGCTGCACGCTTGGCTTGTCCAACTGCATTAACGATAGTCATCGGGCCATATTCACAGTCACCTGCGGCAAAGATACCCTTGCGTGATGTCATATAATCCTTACCATTTGTTTTAATAGTTGCCCACGATGTCATATTGATATCCCACTCTTCAGGCAAGAGATCAAGATCAGCGCTTTGAGAAACGGCTGGGATTAAGAAATCAACATCTCTGCTAAAATCAGCTCCCTTAATTTTAAGTAACTGTGCGCGACCACCATTAGGATCAGGGACAAGTTCAAACTTATTAAAATCAAGTGATTTTAACACATCATCTTCATCATTCATGCGTTCAACTGCAGAGTGAAAAATAAACTCAACACCCTCCTCTACAGCTTCATGGTACTCTTCGTAAGTTGTGTTACGGATAATTGTTTTCTCATCACGACGATAGATCATAATAACTTTTTTTGCGTTTGCACGAATAGAGCAACGCACAACATCCATGGAAGTAAATCCGCCACCGACACAAACAACCGTTTTGCCTGTTAAATCCACAGGCTCACCTATTCCATACTTTTCCCAAAGATTAATCTGATCAAGCATCTCAATAGCACTCCAATAGCCTTCAATTTCAGGACGCTCATTAGCACAACGTACTTTCTTAGAGATGCGTGTTCCAACTGCAATCATTACTGAATCATAATCTTTTTCAAATTGACGCAACATATCAGGAGTAACTCGAGCGTTAGTGATAAAATTAACCCCTAAATCTCTAACTGCTTCGATATCTTCATTGTATTTGCCAATTGGCATGCGGTATTCAGGAACACCTACTGCTACTTCGCCACCTAAAACAGGAAGCTCTTCATAAACATCACATTCTACACCTTCAAGCGCTAAGTAGTATGCCGTGGTAAGTCCAGCAGGTCCCGCGCCAATAATGGCAGCTTTTTTACCAATAGGCTTTTTCTGTTTTTCAGGATGAAAATATCCAAATCCATGATCTGTTTCATAGTCGGCACCGATACGCTTAAGTTCCATAATAGAAATCGCAGAATCCAAATTTATACGGCGACACTCATCTTCACAAGGGTGAGGACAGACACGACCACAAGTGTGCGCAAGTGGCATTGTCTGTCTTGTTGCCGCTACAGAATTTTCTAATTTAAGATCTCTTACTCCCTCGATATACGCAGGAATATCAACATGGGCAGGGCAGGCATCTGTGCAAGGTGCTGTAATCTTAGCTATATAATTAACATCTTTATTGTAGTGTTTAGAAGCTTTTTGTTCATTAATACAAACAAGAAATTCATCTTCAAAATGTGACATCAAATCAAGTAAAGGAGTCGGAACTGTTTTACCAATTTCACATTTAGAAGTCATTTGCATAGTTTTTGACACCTCTTTAAGGTGATCCATATCAGCCATGCTCCCTTCGCCACGAGCGATTTTATCAAGTAAATCATACAAGATTCTACCACCCCAGCGTCCTGGCGCACAACGTCCACATGCTTCAGAATAGACCTGATATTGTGCGGCATATTCTGTTGCGAGTCGCACTACATCCACATCTGGATTAAATAGTGCAACACCATCCCAGCCAATGAAGGCTTTTGAACTTGCGTGTTCGTTATACTGCTCAGGCAGATTATATGCTGATTCTTCCCATGCGTCTTCGGGTTTGCCAATATTGTTAATCGACTCGCCACGCCATGTAGAAAAATAGACTTTACTCACACAATGTCCTTATTTTTTAACCACAATGGTCCAGTCAGCTTCATTAAATTTTAATGAGTTGATTAGTGTATAACCATTGCTCTTCATCAAGTCAGCAGAACGCTGAATTGATGAAAAATCGCCAATTTCAAACAAGAAGATAATTACCTCTGCTGCATCAGCCTCTTTTTCCATAATCTCTACCATACGATCATCAAAGTCCGCATGTAAATGTCGTAAATCATAACGTCTCATACAATCTCCTTAACGATCAATTTCGCCGAATACAATATTGGTAGTACCAATAATTGAAACAACGTCTGGAATATAGTGTCCCGGAAGCAAATCCGTTAAAACCCCTGTGTGCCAAAATGATGGAGCACGCAATTTTAAGCGATACGGGTACGGTCCACCTTGGGAATTAATAAAATAACCAAGTTCTCCTTTTGGAGATTCAGTTGGAATATACACTTCACCGACTGGAGGACGCATGCCCTGAGTCACAAGCACAAAGTGCTGCATTAAAGAATAGTTTTGTGTCATAATATCTAGTTTTGGCGCTGAGATATATTGCGGTGCATGTGCCATTAACTCTGTCTGATTATTCTTTTGTGTTTCAGCATACATATCAATACATTGATACAAAATTTTTGCAGATTCACGCATCTCTGCCATATAGATCTTGTAGCGTGCATAGTTGTCACCCTTATCTGAAACAGGGATATTGAACTCAACCTCATCATATAGTTCGTATGGCTCTTCTTTGCGAATATCCCACTCGACGCCAGATGCACGAAGCATAGGACCCGTACAGCCCCAACTTAGTGCCATTTCAGTAGGAATAATTCCTACATTTTCCATACGCATTAACCAGATACGGTTAGTATCAAGTAGATCTTCATAATCTTTCATGTTTTCAGGTAATTTATCTAAAAATACTTTCAAATCATAGATAAAATTATCTTGAATATCTAAAGGGACACCGCCAATGCGGATAGCCGCATGAGTTAAACGCGCACCACAATAATCTTCAATAATATCCATAATATATTCACGCTCACGAAAGGCATATAAGAAAACTGTCATTGCACCAACATCTAGTGCAGTTGTCGCTAGCCAGAATATGTGAGACATTAATCGATTAAGCTCAAGCAACATCATGCGGATAACTTTTGCACGACGCGGCACTTCAAGACCGATCAGTTTTTCAACTGCTAAGGCAAAACCATAGTTATTTGAACTTGAAGCGATATAGTCCATACGGTCAGTTGTCGGCATAAATTCGTTATAAATCATATTTTCAGCCATCTTCTCCATGCCACGATGAAGATATCCGATATCTGGATGTGCTTTTACAATCTGCTCTTGTTGCAGGTGCAACATAAGGCGTAACTGCCCGTGAGCTGATGGATGCTGAGGACCAAAGTTTAGTACTAGCTCATTATCATCACGGTCAAAGGTGATATTTTCAAAAAATGGACGTAATCTATTTGTATTTTGCATGCGTCCTCCTATCTTTTTCTGTCGCGAATAATCTGCGATTTATCTTCTTCAAAGCCTTCAATCAAGAAAACGCCATCATCTTCTTGATATGCAAGCGGTGTTTTCTCTTGATCTGGGTTAAACTCAGCTCCCTTAGGTACTTCATGCCCTAAACGAGCAAAACGTTCCGTGTCATAGCGATCAACTCGAGCAGTATCACGGATTTCAGGCCCAATGATATCTCGAGCTTCTTTCCCAAAAATCTTATCTACCTCATACCAAGCAGCGAACTCGTCACCTTGGAGTGGATATGTTTTACGCAGTGGATGCCCTTCCCAATCGTCTGGCATTAAGATACGCTTCATAAATGGATGATTATTGATAATAACACCAAACATATCATACATCTCGCGCTCTGCCCAATCTGCTGAACGAAAAAGTGATTGAACACTCTCGATAGGCTGTTTTTCATCTATAAAACACTTAATGCGAAGACGCTTACGCTTCGTCATACTTAACATCTGATAGAAAACTTCAAAACCACCACGCTTACTTATCCAGTCTATAGCACTAAGTTCTGAGAGTTGTGTATAGCCACATTCATCTCGTAAAAGCTCTAATGTTGCTACATTATCTTCAGGCTTGATATATACAACCATCTGATCTACTTGAATAAAAGCTTCTAAAACTGTAATCTTCGCATCTTTTATAGCTTTTAAATCTTCGCTAAAAACTGCATCACTCTCTACATCAAATTTTGCTACCTGAGGTGCAACCCAGTAGCGATCTGTATAATATGCTTTTTTCTGCACATTCTCTTTAGGTGTATAAGCTCTCATTACATCAACCTTTTTGGTTTTTGTGTTTTAATCGCTTTTTGAGAACGAATCTTCTTTTGTAATAGCATCACTGCGTATTGCAGAGATTCAGGGCGTGGCGCACATCCTGGTAGATACAAATCTACAGGAATTACACGATCGACTCCCTGAACTGTGGCATAGGTATTAAACATACCTCCAGTGTTTGCACATGAACCCATTGAAATAACCCATTTTGGTTCTGTCATCTGATCGTACAGACGCTTAATAAACTCTGCATGTTTTTTTGTTAGCGTTCCTGCTACAATCATAATATCTGCTTGACGAGGTGAAGCACGAAAAATCGTACCAAAACGGTCAAAGTCATACCGTGATGCACCAGATGCCATCATCTCAATACCACAACATGCCAGACCATATGTTAAAGCCCATAATGAGTTAGAACGTCCCCAGTTGACAAGCTTGTCAATAGAAGTTAAAGCGACTGGTAAGCCACCATCTTGCATATAATTTACTTGATGCTGTGCCATTCAAGCGCTCCTTTTTTCCATGCGTAAACAAAACCGATAGCTAATAATAAAATAAATAGCATCATCTCAACAAATCCAAACCAACCCAAGAGCTTAAAATCAATAGCCCATGGGAACATAAAGACAATTTCTACATCAAAAAGTAAAAAAAGTAGTGCAAATAGATAAAACTGTGGTGATATTCTATTTGGCTGTTTTGTAACTTCTGGCCCACATTCATAGACCGTTAATTTCAACTTTTCACTACTTTTAGCTGCCATGCCACGACTCGCAAGTCTCGCTATAAGCGTAGTTGCATAAAATGCACCAAATGTGAGTAGAAATAGAACAAAAACCCCAAAATAAGGGTTAGTAACGTTCATATGCTCCATATATTCAACCTTCCTCTAGTTGTTCGCTTCATATTGCTTACACTTGCTCGTAAACCATAAGAAGTCTCGTTTTTATCAAAAAACAGTTACTGAACTATATCAAAAAGAGCTTTAAATATAGTATTGAAAGATAAAGAAATGCTATTATACTGTCACTTTTCGTTACAATTCAAAGAAGAGAAAATATTAAAGTGTTGCATTAATACACACTTTACATGTAAGAAAAGACTTACATGTAAGGTATAAGATCTATTATTTTGAGAGAAAACCCATTGATTTTTCACTATCAAAACTTCCTGCTTTCTCTTTTTGAATCTCTAAAACAAAGTCTTCAAGTTTAAAAAGAGGAGTGTCGCGAATGGCTACAGTATAGGCTGTATTTTTCACGATAAGATTTATCTGACCACCTGTAAGCTGGTAGGTGCTCAACTCTTCGATATCGAAATCTTTTTCAAAATCTGCATTTTTTGGAAGCATCAGCTCCCACAGTTTTTTGCGTTGGAGCTTATTAGGCTTTTTAAATTCGATCTTATAATTAAAGCGTCTTGAAAATGCCATATCTATATTTTCTAATAGATTTGTAGTAGCTATTAAAACACCTTCAAAAGATTCTATCTGTTCTAAAAAGATATTTTGCATCTGGTTGTGCATCTGTTCAGCACCTGAAGTGATACCACTAGAGCGTGAGCCTAAAAACTGGTCGGCTTCATCCAGAAACAAGATTGGTTCCGTCTTTGATTTTTGCGTTAAATCTCTATAAGTATCAAATATTTTACGAACATTTTTCTCGCTCTCACCTACATACATAGATAAAATCTTTGAGCAATCAAAACTAAGAACTTGTCGCTTAAGAGATTTTGCCAAAGAATAAGCAGTCATAGTTTTACCAGTCCCTGGGTGACCGTAGAAAATAATACGGGCATCTACACCTCGTTTCTTATCTTTAATACCCCAAGCATGGAGCCTACTTATTACTTCTTTGTCGAGCTGTTTCATAAGAGTTTCTAGTGTTTCACGCGTTTTAGGGTTTAAGATTACATCACTTAAAGAAGTTTGTGGCTCAATGAGTTCAAAGATGTCTTGCTCTTTAATAAGCATATCAAGTTTTAAGCGGCGTACTTTTTTCTTCTTTTGTGGATGAATAATTTTTTGTAAAACATCATCTAAGATATAAAAAGCTCTTGAGATACCCCCAAAAGGATTTAGCATCTCTTCATAATCAATAATGCCTTCATTGAGCAACTGCGCGCCATCTTCTAAAAGTGAGCGATTTTTAATACGTTCATATTCATCAATGCTCACTAAATCAATCAGCGCATTCATCTCACGCAAGTTAGCATCTGCGGCTGAATACTCCTCTTTTAGGAGTGCTAAAAAGATCAGCTGTTCTTTATCTGAAAGTTTTTTCTGTTTGAAAAAGCGATCAAGAACAACATCTTGTGAGGTCTGTTCTATCCGTTCTGCAACACGCTGTTCTAAAAGCTTTAGTTTGTTTTGAACGCGATCTATTCCCAATGAGTGTTTATGTACATTTTGACGAATTACGCTCATTTTTTGATAAAGTTCTATACGAAAAAATTGATCTTGAAGATACTCTAAATGATCCGCATAAGGCTTAATTTCAGGTAAAACCATCTCTAAAGTACCCTCTTCGAGAAGCTTTAAAAATGAGTGCGTTAAGGCAACTTGGCTATTTAAAAGTTCTAGCAGTGTTATCTCGCTGACTTTAGAGGGCGTAAATGACTGTTGCGTAATCCAGCCAAGCTCTAAGAGTGTTTTTATGATAATAAGATTATTTAAGTAAGTGTAATTTTCACTTCCATAAATATCTTGGAGTAGATCTAAAACTAAAACATCTTCTTGACCAGAGAGATATTTTTGCGAGAGTTTTTGTAAAATGAGTGCCTCGTCCTTATCACATTTAAGATGTGAAAAAATTTCTGCTTCTCTCACATCTTTTTGTTCTATAAAATTAATGAGTTGTTTCACTCTTCTCCTTGTTTTAAATACTGTTCTTTCAAAATACGTTTCAAAATTTTTCCAGTAGCATTTTTCGGTAACTCTTCTACAATATGAACGACCTTAGGCAGTTTGAAATTTGCTAGACGCTGTTTAAGCGCTGTTTTTATAGACGCTGACGTAATAGCACTTAAATCCATATCTTCATCAAGCTCAATGTAAGCAATAGGAACTTCACCGCTATTAGGGTCTTTGACGCCAATTACTGCAGCGTTTTTCACATAATCAAGTTTCATTAACTCTTCTTCTATCTGACGCGGATAGATATTGATACCCTTAGAGATAATCAGATCTTTCATTCTATCAACAATATAGATAAAATCATCTTCGTCCATCTTGCCTAAATCCCCTGTACGAAGCCAACCATTGACAATAGTATCTGCTGTGGCTTCAGGACGATTAAGATAGCCAAGCATAACACAATCGCCCTTGACAATAATCTCACCTATTTGACCTCGTGGAACTTCAATCATTTCGCTATCAACAATTTTTACTTCATAGCTAGGAAGCGCTTTGCCTACTGAGAGTGTTCTCTGTTCGTAAACTGGATTTATACAGACAGCAGGAGAGCATTCACTCAAACCATAACCCTCGAGCATTTTTGCACGATGAAAGACTTTTGCGTACTTATTAAAAGTATCTTCACTGAGTGCTGATGCACCTGAGATAAAAGCACGAAGAGAGTTAAAGTATAAAAAATACCATGGCAGTTTTGCACGAATCAAAGCATTATAAATATCTGGCACGCCCAAGAAAATCGTCACTCGCTTTAAGAGAGTTTGCTTGATGATATTACTAAATGGTAAAATTGAGCGAATTATTATAAAAGAGGCCTTTGCATAAAATGGCAACATCACCATAATAGAAAAAGTAAAGGCATGAAACATTGGAAGATAGACAATAAAGCGGTCTTTTGGCGTGATAGAAAAAGTAAGAGAAGCTCCCTCAAGATTTGAGAAGATATTTCTATAACTCATCATCGCACCCTTAGGGTTTCCTGTTGTACCAGAGGTGTAAAAGACAACTGCTAAATCATCTAGCTTTTTAGAATGAAACTTCTCCTCTAAATGAGGCTTAATAGTAGCAATTTCGTCAAATACAACATGATGCTGATCAACAACTGGAGCTTCATCTATCCAGACAGTGCGTTTAACTCCTGTCTTTACATGTAAGGATTGCACTTGTTTCACCATTTTAATAGATGTGATTAAAACTTTGGCATCACAATCATTTAAAATATAGATATATTCACTCTCTTTTAAAAACGAATTAATAGGGACTGCTACAGCACCTATTTTTGTTGCTGCAAATACGGCTATAGCGAACTCTTTACTATTTGGAGTAATGAGTGCGACTTTATCATCAGGATGTACCCCTGAAATCTCTAAAAATCTTGCAAATGAATCTACTTTTTTTAAAAATTGTGCATTTGTAATTTTTTCATCATCTATAAAGATGACTGTTTTATCAGGATGAGATGCAGCATTATCGCTAATCATCTCATAAAAATTTTGATATGGGTAGTTTAGTTGCATTAAAATGTGTACTCGACACCTAGAGTAATTAAGTAAGCCTGTGCATTTGTAAATTCACCATCAACAATATCATTGCTTACTTTTCTACTCTCTTTTGTATCAAGGAGTGCTGACATACCAAAATTCCAAGATCTGTCCATCTGATAACGCCCCCCTAAAGAGAGTAAAAATGCATCTGAATCTGGAAGCTCAAAATTGAGTGTCTCTTCAGGTATAGGAGTCTCATCAATTGCTAAGCCTGCCATTGCAGTCCATTTTTCATAAACTTGTGTTACTCCAAGTCTATATGTGTTTGTATCCTCCCAATTTTTAGCAATAGCATCATCAAATTTTGGTGTTAATGAACCGATAGAACTTGCATAATTGAAATCTAAAGTTTTATATGTTGACCAAAAAGTACGCTCATAGACAAATTCTACTGTCGTTTTACTCTCAAATGTATATGCGAGTGCAAGATTAAGCGCTGCTGGCAATGGGACAGTGACGCTAGAGTCGCCATCATACATTTTAACCCCGCTATAATCTGCATTATCTGGAAAATAGAGTTTTGCACTTCCTGTCTCTGTCAAATCAACATTAGAGCGGTATGTAGCAGCAAGTGTTAAAGCATTTGTAGGCTTATATGTTAAAGCAAAGTTATAACCAAAATCCCAAGAATCACCCTCCATATCTCTTGAAGCAGTCGATTGACTTTTTACGATACCACTACTGTGAACTGCTCGTATTCCTACGCCAACAGCGAGTTGGTCATTTATCTTATAGCCTACAGTTGGATTGAGTTCAACAACTTGTAGAGTAAACTCTTTTGCATACGATTTGGCGCTTTGCTCTTCCCAGCGTTTTGATAAACCACCAGGGACAACAAGAGAAAAACCAAAGGTGGCATTGCCAAAACTTGGTGAAACGTAGTGAAAAGATGGCACTATAAAAGATTCAGGTTCAGAACTTATAGCATTGGCATCTTTAGCTTTGTAATCAATTCCACTAAGTCCTATATATGTCATATCAACTTCTAAAGCGTGTGTATCTTCAAATGCCATATTTGCAGGGTTATAATAAGAGGCATCTGCTCCATGAGCATTCGCCACATAAGCCGCTGAAAGTGCCATAGAGTTGAGCGAAGTTTCTGGGATTTTATAAGCACCAGCCATTAAAAGCGAAGAGGTGATTACCGATAGTAAGGCTATTTTTTTCATTATTCATTCTCCTTGTA
>Ga0256840_1001066_pt1 | contig 26602 bp, 26 predicted proteins | sample 355202metaG_FD_185969 | JGI IMG/M metagenome (GOLD analysis project Ga0256840, IMG submission 185969) | Hydrothermal vent microbial communities from Mid Atlantic Ridge, Atlantic Ocean - 355-202 | ecosystem: Environmental > Aquatic > Marine > Hydrothermal vents | place: Atlantic Ocean: Mid... | reverse complement strand
TGGCTGGGACCTTGAACTTGTAGAACTTATAAAAAAAGATGGGAGTGTTTACTTTTTTGATACGAAAGTAAAAATTAAACCTCCTCCTGGATTTTATCTTGACCTTGTTCCTCGTTCAAGTATTTATAAAAGCGGTTTTGTTCTTGCCAATTCTGTTGGAATTATAGATATGACATATAGGGGGACTATTAAAGTTCCTCTTGTAAAGGTTGACTTGTCAAAGGATGATCCTCAACTTCCTTGGAGGGCTGTGCAACTTATACCGAGGAAGTATTATCCGCTTGAGCTTAAAAAGGTCGAATCACTTGATAAGACGATAAGAGGAGAAGGAGGATTCGGAAGTACTGGAAAGTAGAGGAGATGAAATAGGGTGATTCCATTAAAGGATCTAAACAAGAGTAGAACTGCTCCGGTTGTTACTTCATTTATTATTGCGTTGTGTGTTGTTGTTTTTATTTTTGAACTTGCTTCCGGTAGGGATATTGTCTATCTTTTTCATGCTTTCGGAGTTATTCCTTATGAGATAATTAGCGGTGTTGATATTCCTCCTCCCGATCCGTTAACTCTTTACGGGACTCTTATATCCCATCAGTATCTTCACGGAGGATTTCTGCATATTATCGGAAATATGCTTTTTCTGTGGATATTTGGTGATAATGTAGAAGATTACTTCGGGAAAATAAAATTCTATATTTTTTACACATTTTGCGGTGTTGTGGCTGCTTTGATTCAGGTTTTTGCCTTTCCCGATTCCGTGGCTCCTTTAATAGGGGCTTCCGGTGCTATTAGCGGTGTTTTGGGGGCTTATTTTATCCTATATCCAGGGGCGAAGATTGTAACTCTTGTTTTTCTTGGATTTTTTGTTGATTTGATAGTGGTTCCCGCTTATATTTGGATACTTTTCTGGTTTTTTGTACAGTTTTTAAGTCTCATCTCAACCGCTTCTACATCCGGAGGAGGCGTTGCATGGTTTGCCCATATAGGAGGTTTTGTGGTTGGAGCTCTTATAGCAAAAATGCTTGTTTCTATAAAGGGAAAACCTCTTAGTATAGTAGAGTGAAATTTTGTAATACACGATGCTAAATTCTATTAGAGGTGTAAAATGGGTTTTGTGGAAAGAGCGGTTCTTACAGTTGCTGATATGATGTGTGCTGCTGCTATAACGGCTCCTAAGGGAAGGGGAGTGAATCTTCTTTTTGTGAAAATATTTATTGGAAAGGAAAAGAACCAAGTATCGGATTTTATGCTTGAAATAGGAAGGGAAAAGAGCATCCCTTTTTTTATAAGAGATGGAAAGAATGTTAATGATGCCGATGCGGTGGTTTTCATAGGTACGAAAGTTTTACCGAGAAATGTTCCCAATTGTGGGTTTTGTGGTGCTGAAAACTGTGTAGAATCTGTTAGAAAAGGATGCTTCTGTGCTTATGCTGTTGGAGATCTTGGTATAGCCGTTGGTTCTGCAGTTTCGTTAGCTGCTCACCATCATATAGATAATAGGATAATGTTTTCTTTTGGTAAGGCTGTTATAGAGGGTGGTTTTATTCCCAAAGAGATAAAACTTGGATATGGAATTCCTCTTTCGGTAAATGGGAAAAGTATATTTTTTGACAGGAAATAGATATGGAAAAATGTTGGGTTGTTTTTAAAAATGAGAATGGGATAGAAAGTTCTACAGTGTTTGTTAGAGATTTACCGGAAATTTTGAAAATTAAAAAACCTTTGTGGGTACATTTTAGAAATATGACCGAAGAGATTGAGGATTTTCTACTTGAGCAATTAAAAATAAACGAGCTTTCTATAGAGGATGCAGTGTATGAGGATAGGCCTAAGGCTGAAACCTTTGAAAGTTATGTTTTCATTCTTCTTCTCTATTTTGACGGAAGGATAAGTAGAAAAAGAAAGTTTTCTATTTTTTGGACAAAGGATTTAATAGTTACTGTTGGGAGTAGAAAACTTTTTGAGGAAACAAAAACGGAGCTTTCTCTTGAAGAGTCGGAAGAGATTATGCCGGATAAGATTTTTTGGTTTATATCAAGTACTGTGGTAGATAGATGTAAGAGGGTGGCTTTAACTCTTGAGAGGCAGCTTGATGATATAGAGGTAAAAGTTTTTAGGGAGCAGAATCCGGAACTTCTTGAGGATATTTCAGATTTGAGTTTTGAGATTATTTCTCTAAGGAGGACGGTTAAGCAATTAAGAGATGTTTTCCGTTCTTTTCTCTCTTCCCTTCCGAGATTCGGAAAATCAAAAAATATTCATTTTCTTAGGGATGTTTCTGATGAGCTTGTTATGCTTTATGATCATATAGATACTTTGCATGAGATGCTTCAGAATATCTTTTCCGTATTTTCTTCTCTTGTTGAGTTTAAATTGAATGATATTATGAAAACTTTAACGATAATTATGACTATTTTTGCTCCGATAACTATGATTTCGGGGTATTACGGGATGAATGTGGTGGACCTGCCTTTTTCCGATTCTCATTTTGGTCTTTTTGTCGTAACCGGAATGATGGCTTTAATGAGTTTTGGGTTTTTGGCCTACTTTAGAAAAAAGCAGTGGTTATAAAGGTAATTCTATTTTGAATACGGTTTTCCCAAGATGTTTGTAGACGCTTATCTTTCCTTTGTGAGTTTCTATGATTTTTTTCGTATTAAATAAACCGAGGCCAAACCCCTTGTCCTTTGTGCTTTTAAACGGTAGAAACAGATTTTCTTTATCTATGGGGAGATTTGCATTATCTTCTACAAGGATTACGCTTTTATCCTTTTCTTTTCGAATAGATATGGAAAGATCCCTTTCTCCTTTTTTGAATTCAAGGGCTTCTATGCCATTTTTTATAAGGTTACGCAATGCTGATTCAAGAAGTTTTTTGTCTCCGTGAGTTTTTACATCTTCTCCAAAGATTTGCACTTTTATCTGTTTCTCTTTCAGGATTTTTTCAAATTCGTTCACTATTTTAACAATGATATTTTTTAGATTTACTTTGCCTTCTGTTATCTTTATCGGTTTATTAACGGAAGCCGTTTCGTCAATTATTTTTGATAGTTCCATTATCTCTTTTTGTAGAAGTTCCGCATATTTGGAATCTTTTGTTGAAATTATCCTATAAGCTATCATATTTAATCTGCTGAGAGAATTTTTTACTTCGTGAAGTATGGAAGATATGGCTATCGATACACTTTTAAGTCTGTCTTTTTCATAAATTTCTTTTTGGAGAGTTTCTCTTTCTTTAAAGTATAAACGGAAAAATACCAATATTCCTGTTATTAAAATAGCGGAGATAGCCGTTCCAGTGATAAATTGGATAATAATATGTTTGTTTATTTCTTTTTCTTTTGATGTGTCAAAATATAGAGAGATAGAGAAGTTTTTAAAATGGATCTTTTTTTCTACAAAATTTTCGTCTGTTTCGGATCCGGGGATAGTTATATCTCTGTTATATAGATAGAGTTTCGCTCCTTTTAAAAAATCCGATTTTTCCATATAAGATGATAATGAGCTTACCGGGTCACCGCCACTTTCTATAGTACTGTTTACCATCGATTGAATTTTCTGAACCTCTCTGTGGACAGTTATTTGGAAAAATCGATTCCATTCGGTTTTAAGTCGATAGAAGTTATAACTGAAAAATATTGCCAGTATAAAGGTTAGCAGGATGGGTAAAATCAATTTTATTTTTTGTTTTTTATATTTCATACTTCTTCCGTTTATATCTGAGGGATTTTTCATCTATTCCGAGAAGTTTGGCTGCTTTTGTCTGGACATAATTTGTTTTTTCCAGGACTTCTTTAATTAGTTCCTTTTCCGTTTCTTCCATTAGTTGGGGTAGAGGTTTTGAAAAACTTTCTTTTTCCGTCTTTTTTTCGGGAGTAGAAAGAGTAAAGTGTTCCGGTTTTACTGTTTCTTTTGCTATGAGGACAGCTCTATGAATTATGTTTTCAAGTTCTCTAACATTTCCTGGGAAAGAGTATTCTGCAAGTTTTTTCAGTGCTTCATTTGAAATGGTTAAAGTTTTTTTATATTTTGTGGAAAATTTTCTAACAAAAAACCCCACTAATTCTACTATATCTTCTTTTCTTTCTCTTAAAGGTGGAATTTCAACTCTTAAAACATTTAGTCTGTAGAATAAATCTTCTCTGAATTCACCATCCTTTACAGTTTTTTCAAGGTCTCTATTTGTTGCTGCCACTATACGAACATCCACTTTTTTTGTGTTTAGACTTCCTATTCTTCTTATCTCTTTTTCCTGAAGAAATCGTAGGAGTTTTGTTTGTAAAGGTAGTGGAAGGTCTCCTATTTCATCAAGAAATAGTGTTCCGTTGTCAGATTCTTCAATAAGGCCCGGTTTTGCTTTTATTGCTCCGGAGAAAGCTCCTTTCTCATGTCCGAATAGTTCACTTTCAAACAGGTTTTCCGGTATGGATGTACAGTTTACCGGTATAAATTTTCCGGTTCTTTCGCTTGCTTTATGAATATACTTTGCTATAACTTCTTTTCCTGTACCACTTTCTCCAGTAATCAATATAGGTGCATCACTTTTTGCGAATATTTTAACGGTTGATAGAAGTTTTTCCATTGCATTGGATTTGAATATAAATGATTTTTCCGAAGGAGACTTTTTTAACTGCGTGAGTTCGCAGCATTTTGATAAAAGATTTGCAAGTACATCTATATCGTATGGTTTGGTTATATAGTGGAAAGCACCGGCTTTTATTGCTTCAACCGCATCTTCAACATCACTAAAAGCTGTTATTACTATAACTTCGATTTCCGGATAGGCTTCTTTTATCTCTTTTAAAAATATTATTCCTGACTTTCCTGGAAGTTTTACATCTGTTACAACAGTATCTACCGGGTTTTCTTCAAGGGAATTTTTTCCCTCTTCTGCAGAAGAAACCGAAATAACTTTAAATCCCTTTTCTTCAAGGGACTCTTTAAGTAACTCCCTCTGTATCTGATCATCTTCCACTATAAGTACTTTTCCTTTCATCCTATTTCCCGAAAGTCATTTGATAGAACATTATAATAGATAAACTTCCCGTTATGATTAACGTTATAGTTGCGAACAGGTTGCTCCATAATCCGTTGGTGTGTTCTTTTAAAATTTCATTTTTATTACACAATAGAAGAAGTATGCCGACGATAATTGGAATCAGAATGCCGTCAAGTATTTGGCTGTAGTAGAGTGCATCAACGGTGGATATGGAAAGGAACTGTATGAAATTTCCGATTACGAGAGCACCGAAGAATACGGCGTAAAAACCTTTGGCGTCACTTACTTTATTCTTTAATCCTTCTCTCCATCCGAAAGTGTTTGCTACTGCATATGCTGCCGAACCGGCAAGTACAGGTATGGCAAGAAGTCCTGAAAAAATTATGCCTATACTGAATAGCAGGAATGCGTATTCGCCGGCAAAAGGTCTGAGAGCTATTGCCGCGCTTTTTACAGTATTTAATTCAATATCCTTCCCAAAAAATTCTGCGGCTGAAGCGACGATAATTGCATAAGCTATTATGTTGGAATAGATCATACCAATTACAGTTCCCAGCTTTACTTCTTCTACCTGAACTACTGTTTTTTGCTCTTCTCTTTCCTGGGAAGATTGCCAAAACAGCAGATATGGAGAGATAGTTGTACCCAATAATCCTAGAGCGGCAAGAATATAAGCCATTTTTAGTTTGATATTGGGAATAAATGTATTTATTAGCATTTTGCCCATATCCGGTTTTGACAAAACTGCTGAAATTATGTAAACAGAGAGAACCGAAGAGAAAAAAACAAGGACTTTTTTTATGGTTTTATAACTTCTGAATATTACAAGGTATGCTATTAATGCGGTGAGGGGAGCATCAAAATAAACAGCCTTTGATTTTGTTATTATTGCTAAAATTTCAGAAAGCCCTTGTAGATCTGCACCTATAGTGATTATGTTAACTATTACCAATAAAGTTACTATAAGAACGGCTGTTTTTTTTGAGTAGATAGATTTTATTATTTCCGGGAGACTTTTTTCTGTTATTACGGCGAGTTTGGCAGCCATATTTTGTACTTCTATCATCATAGGTGTTGATAGAAGCATAAGCCAAAGAAGGGAATAGCCTGTCGTGGCTCCGATGGCAGTGTACGTAACTATTCCTGCCGGATCGTTTCCTGAACCTCCTGTAATAAGTCCAGGGATAAATATGTTAAATTTTTTTCGCACTTTTACAAGTTTCTTTTTCTGTTGGTAGTTAATTTTTAACATAATGTTCTCCAAAATTTAAGTTAAGTAAATTTACTCTATTGGTTTTTAATATGCAATGAAAGATTTTATGGAAAAGTTGCAATCCTTTTTAAAAGAGTGTCCTAAATTGATAGTTGGGTATATGTATATGTTAGCAGTTGGTTAGTGTAAGTAGAGAGTTTTATGGTTTTTAAATTTGATGAGGTTCTATGTTCCGGGTATAGAAGGAAAATGATAGATATTTAGGAAAGCATAATTTAATCGGGAATTGGGGAAAGTAAAAAATCAAATTTTCAATAGATGTATTCTGAATGATACTGGATATATTATAAATCCGGAGGACGTGAATCCCCCGGATTTAATTGATTTAAAATTAAAACACAAACAGAAGAATAAGGGAAACAACCAAAGCATAAATAGCAAGAGCCTCAATAAGAGCAAGACCGATAAACATGTTTGTTGTAAGTCTTCCGGCAGCCCCCGGGTTTCTTGCAATAGCTTCCTGCGTTCCTCTAAGACCGATACCCTGACCGATACCAGCCCCTGCGGCACCAAGACCGATTGCAAGCCCTGCTGCTATGGCAGCAGCAGACTTAACAGAAGCAGCTCCTGCAGCAGCTCCTTCTGCAGCCATAGCAGGTAAAACGCCTGCTATTAGAAGGAAAAGAGTGTAGAGAAGAGTTTCCTTTTTAATTTTCATCCTATACCTCCGTAAACTTCAAGTAGTGTTGTTTTAGTGTTCTTCCTCTTCTTCGTGGTGTACTGCAAGTGAAAGGTAAACTATCGTTAGCATACAGAAAATGTAAGTCTGTAAAAAGCTGTTACCAAAAACTATTGCAAGCCCGAACACAGGTACTAAAAGAGGTACCATTTTAAGTAGAACCCAGACAATCATCTCATCACCAAACATATTTCCGAAGAGACGAAGAGATAGTGAAAGAATTCTTGAAAGGTGAGAAACAATCTCAATAGGTAGCATCAAAGGTGCAAGGGCTTTAACAGGTCCGAGGAAATGTTTTAGGTAATTTAAAAGTCCCTGCTCTTTTACAGCTACGATGTTATAAGCAAAAAACGCGATAAGTGCAAGTGCAACTGTGGTGTTAAGGTTGGATGTCGGTTGAATGGCTATCGGTACGAGTCCTACAAGGTTGTTAAAAAGGATAAAAAACGCAAACCCCCCAACCAGAGGTAGAAAAGATAGACCTTTCTCCTCGCCTACGGCGTCAATTAGTGCTCCCGATATAAAGCCGATAAAACCTTCAAAAAGGTACTGAAATTTTCCCGGTATCTTTTTAAGGTTTTTTGATACCAAGAAAGAGATGAAGATAACAAACGCCATGGTGATCCATGTCCAGTAAACTACCGGCCAAGTGATGAATCCCGCTGCTCCTCCGTGTTCCATCAGCTCCTCTCCTTTAAGGTTATAATGATAGTTATTATAAATGCAAAATTGGTCCATATAGCTCCGCTAATTATAGCAAAGATATGTTCAGGCGCAACCCTGATTCCTGCATATAGTAGTGGTCCTATAAGAAGATATTTTAATATAAGTGAAATTGGGAAACCACCTCTATTTCCTTTGTCGGCATAGATGTTATTTCGCCATTTAGCCAAAAATTTTGCCAGAAATATGAAGTTTAAATATACAATAAAAGTTCCGTATAAAAACCATATAGAACTTGTAAAGTGAAGCCGGGAGTAAATTAGAAAAGGAATTAGACCAAGGAGTGTTATTTTTGCAAGGGTTGTTAAAACTTTACTTTCAATGTTTGTTATCATATCCGTCCTGTACAGCAGTGTAGATGTTTTTAAAACCGGCAGCTAATCCTATAATAAGCCAAAATATTGTCATCCAGGGCTTTGTGCCTAGCCATTTATCAAGATAGTACCCGGTAAAAAAGCCTATAATTATTGCGAGGACGAAACTTAGTCCAATTGTAGATAAAGATGCGCTCTTAATTTCTTCTTTTCCTATTTTGAATTTTTTTTCTTTCATCTAAAAAGTTGTCTCCGTCCTGTTTTTTCCTTTCTCTTTTGCCATATAAAGGGCTATATCTGCACGGTGGTAGATTGTATCAACATTATCATCCTTTTTGAAGGAGGTAATGCCACAGCTAAAAGTTAGTGGAATACAACTGTCATCTTCAAATTTTATCGGTTTTAAGCTTTTCCTTATTCTGTCAACTATTTTACAGGCTGAATCCACATCTGCAGACGGGAGTATCAGGGCAAACTCTTCTCCACCAACTCTTGCTAAAGTGTCTATTTTCCTTATAAAGTCTTTTGCAGTTTTTACAAATTCTTTTAATACAATATCTCCTGCTTTATGTCCGTATGTATCGTTTATCTTTTTGAAATCATCAAGGTCTATAAGTGCAAATGATAGGGGAGCTTTTTCTCTTTTTGCCCTTTCTATTTCTTCCTCAAGTTTTTTTATAAAGTACAATCTGTTGTAGCTTCCTGTAAGAGGGTCTGTGAGAAGATTTTTAGATAGCTGTTCTCCAATGTTTTTTATATTTTCTGTCAGTACCCCAAGTTCATCTTTTCTTGATGAAAGTTTCTCAAGGTTTTTAAGTGCGTTAAAGTCTCCTTTTGATAGCTTATCAAGGGAGTTTCCTATCTCTTTAAGGGTTTCTCTTACAGTATTTGAAAACTTCCGTGAAATTATTAAGAAAATTAAGCTGTAAGATGCTATAAGTATAATTGCTATAATTACAAGTATATACTTCATATTCTGGAAAAAGGAAATTAGCACATCTCCTTCTTGTACTTTCATCAGGGCTACGGTTTCTCCAAAAAGATTTTTAAGTGGAATGGTAGTTATTCCTTTGTTATCTTCCTTTAATTGATGATTTGGATTAAGAACCTCTATCTTAACAGATAGAAGTTTTTCTGCCTCCTGGATCTGTTTTTTTGAAAATAAAGTTCCAAAATAGATAAAACCAAAACTTTTTATATGGCCGCAGCTGTCAGATAGTGGGAGCACTCCAATTTGATAAAGATTTTCTTTTTCTTTCTGTAGAAAAAAGGTCAGCGGTTTTGCCATTTTCCCTTTTCTGAATTTTTTTTGCAGATAGGATATTATTCCTTTTATCTCAGTTTTACTGAAGAAAGGTTGGTTTATGTATACACTTTCTCCCTTTTTGTTGTACACTCCGTATATTTCAAACTGTGTTGTTACCATTTCGTCGTCTTCAAACATTTCTTTTAACCACTTGACATTTTTCTTTTCTACATTTTCATACATCTCATCCCACATTCCGAAACTGTTTAGCATGTTTCCTATACTTTTCTCATGGAGATGGATAAATGTAGGGAAGGCTTTTTCTATTCTTTTTTGCTCTGCGATTTTAATCTGGCAAAATAGCTTCTTAGAAAACCATACTTCCGATGCTAATGATAACCCCAGCGAGAATATGGTCATAATTGAAAGAAGCAATAAAAATTTTCTTCTTAGTGAACCTACTCCATTCCTCTTCAATATATTCCCCAAATTTGTTTGAGGGAATTTTAGCAGTTTTGCTTGATGTTTCAACTTTTAAAATTTTTCTATTTAGTTGTAACGTTTAAAAATGAAAGGTTTGCAGTATTTGCATCCATTGAAATTGTTTTAAGGAATTCATCAATATCCGATTTTATAGGAAGAGATGGTAGAGGATAATCGTTTTTAACTATCTCTTCATAGGAAGGGGTAAACTTTCCACATCCGTAGATGGAACATATTTGCTGGGCTATCTTTCCCCACGGCGGAGCGGACAATCTTCCTCCATCAGCTCCTTTCCATAAGGTTTTATAGCTATCTCTCCCATACCATATACTCATTACAAACGAAGTTGTGAATCCCGTGAAATATGCATCTCGCCAGTTATCGGTTGTTCCTGTTTTTCCCGCGATATCAAATTTCTCGGTGAGGTACGATATTCTTCTTGCAGTTCCGGTCTTTACAACATCTTGCATAATGGTTCTTAAAATAGCTATGTTTTTGGTGTCCGAAACTTTGTGAAATGAGGGGTTCCCTTTGTAGGTAAGTTTTCCGTGTTTGTCGGTAATCTCTTTTATTACATAGGGTTTATATAAAACACCGCCGTTTTCTATAGCTGAGAATGCTCTTAAAATTCTGTAAAGGTTTGCCGGAAAACTTCCGAGAACATAAGAAAGGTTAAAATCCCCCTTTGTAAATTCAAATTTTTTAAAATTATTTTTGACTTTTTTTGGTGTTTTCATTGCAAGGTGGATGGTTGCCACGTTTATCGATTTCCGAAGTCCGTCTTTTACTTCAACATACTTTTTGTATCTGCTTGAGTAGTTTTGAGGACGCCAGAATTCCTCTTCTTTTCCGTTACTTCTTTTGATTTTCATGGGAAGTTCGATAGGAGTATTTTCTATGTAGTCATACGGAGATATTCCGTTTTGAAAGGCTGATAGGTAGGTTATAGGTTTTGCCGTTGAACCGATAGGCCTTAGGATTTGAAAAGCTCTGTTAAGTTTTGTTTTTTTATAGTCTGTTCCTCCAACTACAAAAAGCACTTCACCGAAACGGGTCATAGCCATTCCAGCACACTGGAGGTCAGGAAGTTTATTGGTTTTTGAGTATTTTTTTGCATACTTGGATAAAGTTTCTTGAGAGAATTTTTGCAAGGAGCTGTCTATAGAGGTTTTTATCGTTAGTCCTTTATTATATAACTCTTCTCCGGAAATTATCCTTTTTGCCATAAATTTTATGAAATCGAGTTCGTACCCGGCAGTTCTGGGTTTTGCAGGTGATTGCAAAATACCAAGAGGCTGTTTTATTGCGTTAAGGTAAATGTTCTTTGTTATGTGATGATTTTCATACATCTGCTTTAAAACCCAGTTTCTTCTATTTAATGCTCTTTTCGGATGTTTAAAGGGATTATAGTATTCGGGTCCTTTGATTAAAGCGGCAAGAAGGGCACATTCTGTCAGGTTAAGTGTTTTAAGCTCTTTTCCGAATATGGTTTTTGCAGCGGATTTTACCCCATAGGCTCCGCTACCCATATAAACATAATTGAAATAAAGTTCGAGAATTTCATCTTTTGTTAGTTTTGCTTCAAGTTCTTTTGCGATTCCTATCTCTTTTAATTTTCTTTTCAGAGTTCTTTGTGGAGAGAGGAATATAAGCTTCGCAAGCTGTTGGGTTATGGTGCTTCCTCCTTGAACAATCTTTCCGGATGTTATATCTTTAACGGCTGCTCGGAAAAGTCCAACGGGATCTATTCCCCTATGTTCATAAAACCGCGCGTCCTCAGCGGAAATTACAGCAAATTTGAGGTTTTTAGGAATTTCTTCTATGGGGGAATAAAGGCGGAAATGTTTGGAGAAGAAAAATCCGATAGTATTTCCATCTCTGTCTTTTACTGTTGTTGCAAAGTTGGGCAATAGATTCTCTTTATACTGAGAGGAAGCTATCGCGCCATTTGCCAATATGAATAATGAAAAAATAATGGATAGAAATCTCATTTTATAACCTGCTCGATTTTAAAATTTTATAAGGGAGAATATCGGATATTTTCCTTTTTCGATTTTTTCCCTTCCTCCAAGGAATGTTAGTTCAAGAAGAAAGTCAATGCTTACAATCTTTCCTCCGAGTTTTTCAACAAGGTCGATAGCGGCACCCATTGTGCCTCCGGTAGCAAGAACATCATCTATTAAAACGACCTTCATTCCTTTTTGTATGGCATCCTCGTGTACTTCTATTTTGTCTTCTCCGTATTCTAAAGTGTAGGTTGCGCTTACCGTTTTATATGGAAGTTTCCCCGGTTTTCTTATTATGGCAAGACCAGCTCCTATTTTGTATGCAAGGGCTGATGCAAGAATGAATCCTCTTGACTCTATTCCTGCGACTATATCGATACCGGCTCCGATATATCTGTTTCCGATAAAATCTACAATTTTTTGAATGGCCCAGGCTTTGTGAAGGAGAGGCGTTATGTCTTTAAATATGATACCAGGTTTTGGGAAGTCGGGAATATCTCTTATAAGTGAACGTAGTTCCTGAATCTCTTTTTGAACGTTTAAGTCGGTTTCCACAAACGTTTTTTCCATATTTCCAGTACCTCCTGAATTTTCAAAGGGTATGTTTTCCTTGTATTGAAATTTTATACCAGATTTCAAAATTTAGTTAATCCGGTAATTTATGTAAAGAGGTTTATGTGGGTACAATCAGTTTTCTTATCTCCTTTATTTTGTCTCTGATTTTGGCAGCTTTTTCAAACTCCCAGTTTTTAGCGGCTTCTTTCATCTCTTTTTCAAGTTTTGCTATCTTTTCGAAAAGCTCTTCTTCGCTTTTCGGTAGGTTCTCTTCTTTAATTTTTAGAGTATAGAAAGGGTTGATGCCCGCATCTTCCAGTATGCTTGCATCAATTTCTCTTTTAACCGTTTCCGGAGTGATGCCGTGCTTTTTATTATACTTTGTTTGGATCTTTCTTCTTCTTTCTGTTTCTTCTATCGCTTTTTTCATAGAGTCTGTAATTCTATCGGCATATAAAATCACCTTTCCGTTTACATTTCTTGCAGCCCTTCCCATTGTTTGAACAAGTGCGGTTGTTGACCTTAAAAAACCTTCTTTGTCTGCATCAAGAATTGCAACCAGTGAAACTTCCGGAAGGTCAAGTCCTTCCCTTAGAAGGTTAACTCCTACAAGTACGTTAAATTCACCGGTTCTTAATCCTCTTATTATTTCTACTCTCTCAACAGAATCTATTTCTGAATGGAGATATTTTGTTTTTATTCCTTTGTCTATCAAATATTCCGTTAGTTCTTCGGCAGTTTTTTTTGTAAGAGTGGTTATGAGGGTTTTTTCGTTTTTCTCGGTTCTTTTCATTATTTCCGATAGAAGGTCTTCCATTTGTCCTTCCGTTTTTCTTGTCTTAATTTCCGGATCGAGAAGTCCGGTTGGTCTGATTATTTGTTCTACAATGTTTTCAGATATATCAATTTCAAAATGTCCTGGAGTTGCTGAAACAAAAATGGCTTGATTTACTCTTTCTAAAAATTCTTCAAAGTTTAAAGGCCTATTGTCATAGGCGGATGGAAGTCTAAACCCGTGTTCTATGAGATTGAATTTTCGGGCTCTGTCTCCTCTCCACATCGCTTTTATTTGGGGTACTGTTACGTGGGATTCATCTATAACTATCAGAAAATCATCGGGGAAGTAGTCAAGAAGTGTAAACGGGGGTTTTCCGGGCGTTCTTCCGTCAAGATGACGAGAGTAATTTTCTATCCCTTTGCAATGGCCTATTTCAAGAAGAAGCTCCATGTCGTATTTTGTCTTTTGTTCGATTCTTTTTGCTTCCGCCAATTTTTCCTGATTGAGAAAAAACTCAATCCGTTCTTCAAGCTCTTTCTCAATAGAACTAACCGCTTTGACTAATCGTTCATAGGGTGTTACATAGTGGGAAGCGGGATAGACCGTATAGTCTTCAAGCCTTCTTAAAATTTTGCGGTCAAAGTAGTCCTGTTCCGTTATTGAGTCAACTTCGTCTCCGAAAAACTCTATTCTTATATATCTGTCCTCAATGTCGGCGGGAAAGATGTCCATAACATCTCCCCTTGCTTTGAATATTCCCGGTTTCATTTCAAATTCGCTTCTTTCATATCCAAGGTTAACGAGTTTTCTTATCGCTTTTTCTCTATCTGTTTCTTCTCCTATCGTAAATCTAAGTGCCATATTTGAGTAAAAGTTTGGAGAGCCGAGACCGTAAATGCAAGAAACGGAGGAAACTACAATTACGTCTTTCCTTGTTAAAAGAGAAACAGTTGCCGAGTGCCTCATCCTTTCTATAACAGGGTTGATTGAGCAATCCTTTTCTATATAGATGTCTCTGTTTGGTATGTAAGCTTCCGGCTGATAGTAGTCATAATAACTGATAAAATATTCTACGGCGTTGTCGGGAAAAAAGTTTTTAAGTTCGTGGTATAACTGTGCCGCAAGTGTTTTGTTGTGAGAAATAATCAGCGTAGGTTTTTGGACTTTTTCTATGACGTTTGCTACAGTAAATGTTTTGCCGCTTCCGGTTATACCTAACAATGTTTGGTATTTATAACCTTGTTTTAGACCTTTTGTCAGCTTTTTTATGGCTTTAGGCTGATCCCCTTTTGGGGAAAATGAAGATTTAACTTTAAATATACCCATAGTGAAGTATAATTTATACCTGCTGAATACAGACAGGGAGTTTTAAAATGAAAAAAAAGTTAATAATGTCGATTCTTTTTCTTTCAACAACGGCTTTTGCCGCTGATATTAAATTCGGATTAAAATTGTACAGAGATGGGATGTATGACCTTGCGAATCAGACTTTTTCGCAGGTTTTAAAGGGAAATCCTCCCGGTAATTTAAAATTGTATTTTGTTCCTATGTTGGAAACGTTTGTAAAAACTGGTAATGCCAAGGATTTGAAGGTTTTGATTGCTGTTTGGAAAAGCAGATATTCCGGTTATCGGTCGGGAGCTTTGCTTGCCGGAGAGGTTTATCTTCAACTTAAGAGTGGAAAATCTTTTAAAGAGGCTTTTAACGAAAAGAGTTTTATCTCTCTTCCATTAAAAGAGAAGGTAATGTTTCTGAAACTTTTGCAGGAGATGTCTCTTTCTTTAGATGATAAGTTTTATCTCTTGACTCTTGGGGTTAAGAATGTTGATATTAAAGGTTCTCTTTCCGATAGCGGTTTTCTCGAAAAATTTGCCGGGGAGGCTGTTAAATATAAAAGGCAGGATATAACAGATTATCTTTTTGCAAATTACGGAGATTGGCTCAATAAAGATGAGTTTGCCCTTCCTCATATAAGGTATCTTGTTAAAAAAGGAATGTATTCTGATGCCATGCTTAAATTGAAAAAACTTTATAAGAAGGAGAAATCGTCCGATATTCTTTTTGAGATGGCAAAAGTTTACTATCTGCAGGGGGAGTATGGAAAAGCGTTAAAGCTTGCGAAAAAACTTAATTCCAAAGAGGCAAAGTTTTTAAGGGCTTGGTCTTACTTTAAGTTAGGGCTCAAGAAAAAGGCTTTTCAAGAGCTCGGTATGAGTGTGAAAAAGCCGGTAATTCCTGAAAGTCTTAAAGTGACACTTGATTTCTTTAAAGGCGATATAGACCCTGATGTTATTAAAAAGTATTATCCGGGGTATTACTATAAAGCTTTGCTTTACACATTTTCCACATTTGCCGACGAGTCTTTAAAGGGTGTTAACTATCATGACGCCGGTTTTTTCTTTTATGAGACCGGAAAATTTGATAAATCTTTCAATTATCTAAAGAATGCCGTTGCCACTAAAAAGGATCGTTTTTTGACTCCAAGGACACTTTATCTTATCGGAAAGATTGCCGGAATAAATAAAGATATAGGGATTATGGTTTATTCACAAATATCGAATAATTTTCAGAGGACCCCATACTATAAGGATTCCATACTGTCTTACGGGGAGGCTCTTCTCTTAAAGGGAGATTTTCCCGCTGCCATAAAAATTCTGGAATATGGAAAAGGGCAATATAGGCTTGACAGTCTTGTTTTGAGAAAATTGCTTGGTAGAGCCTATTTTTATACTGGAGATTATCTTAAAGCTGAAAAAATTCTTAAACCGGTAATATCTAAAGACGATGAGGCGCTTCACTTTTTTATTCTTTCAAAAGTGTTTGAAGGTAAGAAAGGTACAGCTTTTGAGTATTTGAGATTGAAGCTTAATAACGGTAGATTGTTTCCGGAAGTAGATTATGGTAGATTGATATATCTGGCTGTAAAGTTGAAAAAAGAGAAACTTCTTAAAAAGGTTTCTCCACCTATTGAGCCTACGGTTGCAGTTATGTACGGAATTGCAACAAAAAACAAAAAGCTTTTAGTTTCTCTGCTTCCGAAAGTTGATGAAGTTGGCAAGGTATCTATTCTTTATACCCTTTCAAAGACTGAAAAATTACCTGGGAAGAGATTTTATTATCTTTCACTTTTGAAAGCTGTTGCTCCGACTTCCAAAATTGCTCAATTTGCACAGAAGATGGAGGAGTATGAAGCGTATAGTTTTGGGAAATTTGACACTCTCCTTCTTAGTAATTCCGAGTTTATAGCTTACAATCCGGAAAACACTTTATCGGATGCGAATTCACTTGTAGAGAAGGCAAATGATTACTACGATGCGAAGGGGATACTTAAAGCTTACGGTTTGTATAGAATGGCTGTTGAACGTTCAACGGATCCTGAGATAAGAACATTTGCCGCTATGCGAATGGTAGATATAGACCTTAAACTTAAAAATTATAGGCGAGCTGTTAAAGATGTCTCTGTAATTCCGGATAATACCCAGAAGAGAAGAGATGTTAAAAACTATCTTTTGCTAGATATCTATTATAAACAGGGAAGGCTTCTTGATGCTTTAAATGCGGGAAGAGCCGTTTCAGATATAGAAAATCTTCCTGAAAATAAACGAATAAAGTTTGCTGCCAGGCTTGCTTCTCTCTATAAACTCGCGGGGAAAGAGACAGAAGCGATGAAGTTTCTCAATTATATAGTGAAACAGGGGCATCTGTCCGAGATAGATTACGATGATCTTGTTAATCTTGCGCTGTTTCTTGATAAAAAAGGAAAGAAGGACGATGCTGAAAAACTTTTAAAAGAGGCTTTTAAAAAAGCAAAGGAGAAGGAGCAGAAAGCGGAATCTCTATTTTGGCTTGCAAATGTTCAAGAGGAAAAAGGAGATAAAGAAAATGCTCTGATAAACTATTTGAAGATTCATTACGAGTTGGGTATCGAACCATGGACTTCCACAGCTCTTTATAAGGCAGCATTGATTCTCGATCGGAAAGGTAAATATGAGCAGGCTTTGAAGTTACTAAAGAAAGTAGCTAAAATTAAGGGTAATTCACCGGAAGGGGCAAGAGCGGTAGAGAAGATGAAAGAGATTGAAAAAAAGCTTAAATAATGAGGAGGCTTACCAGATGCAGAAACAGAGAGGAGTTAGGTTTATAGATTTACTTGTAAATGATATTGAGAAGAATCTTATCGATACCGAATATTTGATTGTTGATGATGTGGAGTATTTTAAAGAAAAAGTTAAAGATGTTATCTTGAATGAATATAAGGTTGACAAAGAGCTTGAAGAGGAGGCGGAAAGAATACTTCAACAAAATTCTGATGAAATAATGTACAGAGGTATTCCGTTTTTCAAAGCCAGAAAGCTTATAAAAGAGAAGCTTGCTAAAGAGAAAGGATTGCCGTCTCCGGGAAGCATCTTTACAAGGGAAAAAGCAAACTATATTGCCAGTAAAATATTGAGATTCATACTTACCGATGATGAGATAGATTATACAGTGGAGAAAGGGGTTGTTAGGCAGCAAATTGTTAAAGCTTTTAATAATATAGCACAGGTTAAAAAAGATGTTGATATGGTGGCAAGGGAGAAGATAGATTCTATGTCAAAACCGATACCGGAAGGTACTCCTGAATGGTCAGCTCTTTATCGGAGATTTTATGAAGAAGAACTTATCTCGAGAGGTTTAATTGATTCAGAAGATAGCTAAGCTTCTTGTAATCGGGTGGGTTGTTTTTATTCCTTTCTACTTTTACAGCTATTTTTTGGGAGAAAACTCCCTGCAAACTTTGAGAAATTTAGAGAAAAATTACCAAAAGCTTGTTAAAGAAGAGGAATATTGGCATTCCAAAACCGATGTACTCTCCGAAAGAATAAAATCGATAGAAGAAAACATGGATTTCTATTACGAGAAGCTTGCAAGGGAAATGTTCGTGAAAGAAAAGGAGGGTGATAAAACCTTCCTTTTCGTTGATAAACGACGACAAAAGCTTCAAATCTTAAACAGAAATTCGACAAAAACCGAAGAGTAAACTTTTAGCATCTCCCATCTTTTTTGTTTATTCCCAAGAATTTCTTTCCGAGACAGGTTTTCTTTTTTAACTTCTTCCTCATAAGCTTCTATCCAATTCTCTATATCTTTTTGTGTGACTTCTATATGAAATTGAAGACCGACAGCGCTTCCGTATCGAAATGCTTGGTTGGGATAAAGGGGAGTAGATGCAAGTTTTACAGCACCTTCCGGTAGGCTAAAGGTATCTCCGTGCCACTGAAATACCTCTATTTTATCATGGAAGATGAATTCAAATTCATTTTGAGGAAAAAGTTCGAACCAACCTATCTCTTTTCCCATTTCTCCTTTATACACTTTAGATCCGAGAACATGGGCTATTATTTGTGAGCCCAAGCAGATGCCGACAACTTTTTTTCCTTTATTTATAGCATCTTCTACAAGTTTGAATTCGTAATTAAGAAACGGGTATTTGTTAGCTTCATATACTCCCATTGGTCCGCCTAAAATAACTATAAAATCGTAACTATCGATATTGTTTACAGTTTCGTTCCGAAACGCGTTTATCGTTTCTGTTTTTACTCCTTTTCTTTCGAAAAGTGGTTCAAGAGTTCCCGGACCTTCCATATTTATATTTTTTACAAATAACGCTTTCATAAATACCTCCTTAAGAAAGTTTTCTATATTTTATACTGTCGAATAGAAATCTTATAGTATTTGTTGCATAGCTACCCGGCGGAAGGCTAAATTTTACAATGGTCTTTTCCTTTTCTTCCGTAACCTTAATGGTTTTTAAAGTGATAAACGTTTTTCTGTTAAATTTGTGAAAATATTTTGAAAGTTTTGAAAAAGATTTTCTATCTAACTGTATCTCTTTTAATATCTTTTCGTATAAAGGATTTTTAATTTCCGGATGGAAGATGGAAACGAATTCCTCTATCTCTATTTTTTCAATGGGAAAGAGCATAATTCCTCCCCGATATTTGAATTGAAGAAGTTGGGAGGTTTTTTCTTCAATAGTTTTTGCAAGAGCTATATTAAAAAGAAGACTTTGAAACACATTTGCCTGAAACTGTATCTCTTTTTCCGGAATAAGAGGGAATATTTCCCTGAGGGAGCTATTTTTGTTCTTTAATAGATAAAGGGTTAGTTCTCTTCTCCATCCGGTAAGCAGTTTGAGGGCTTCATGAAAATTGCCGTTAAGAAAAGCTTTTTTTCCTTTTCTGCTTCTTGAATTTTCCCATCCTACGGGAGTAAAAAGGAGTTTTACCGCATCTTCTATTCTGTTTTCTGCCAAATATTTAATGAAAGGTATTCCGTTTCTTAAAGAGATAAATCGTTGTTCTCCGTAGTAGTTTGGAATACCGATTCTAATAAGGGTGTTTATTCTGTCTCTGTCCGATAGGTTTTCTCTTATGACAATTTCAAACCGGTTTTCTAATATCGATTTTGAATGTAAAGGCTTATCTATAAAACCGATAAATTGGATTTTTAAGTTTTTATTTTCCAATGGTTGAATTTTATATTTCGAGGATATGGATATATGCTGGACTGTTAAGGCATTTTTATCTTTTAATCCGGCATAATTTATAGCATTTACGGGGATTTTTGATTTTTTTGCTAAGAATCTTAGAGCTTCCTCTGTTTCCAACCCTTTTTTCCAAACTGAGTACACCTTGTATTTGCCTTGAGATTTAAAATTTTCTTTAAGGATTTCTTTGACTTTGAACTCTTCCGGTTTAAATTTTATTTTAGCCATTTGCTTTTCTCCATGCCGGTGTAGCTCAGGTGGCAAGAGCGGGGCACTCGTAATGCCCAGGTCAAGGGTTCAAGTCCCTTCGCCGGCACCATTTCTATGATAATGTTATAATTAAATCCGTTTTTAACATTTATCCAGTTAAACTTTAATTTTTCTTTTTGTCGGAGGATTTGGATGTCTGAAAAGAAATATGATGCTTCTGCTATAAAAGTGCTTGAGGGTCTTGAAGCTGTTAGAAAGAGGCCCGGAATGTACATAGGGGATACCGGTGCTTACGGGTTACATCATCTTGTTTTTGAGGTTGTGGATAATAGTGTTGATGAGGCTCTCGCAGGATATTGTACTGAAATAGAAATTACGATTCACGAAGACAATTCTGTAACCGTTGCCGATAATGGAAGGGGTATTCCCGTTGACATTCATCCAGAACATGGAAAACCTGCTGCTGAAATTGTTTTAACGGTTTTACATGCCGGAGGAAAATTTGAAAAAGAAGCTTACCAATACTCCGGAGGACTTCACGGTGTTGGGGTTTCTGTTGTTAATGCTCTTTCCGAATGGTTGATTGTTGAAGTTCATAAAGATGGGAAGGTTTATAAGCAAACCTATGAGAAAGGAAAGCCAGTTACCACTTTTTCATCTATAGGGGAGACTCATAAAAGGGGTACGATAATCACTTTTAAGCCGGACCCGGAAATTTTTGAAGTTACCGAGTTCAGTTGGGATGTTTTGGCAAATAGATTGAGGGAGCTTGCTTTTCTTAATAAGGGGTTAAAGATAATTATCTCAGATGAAAGGGAAGAATCTCTTAAAAAAAATGTGTTCTACTATGAAGGTGGTATTATCGAATTTGTTAATAAAGTAAATGAGAAAAAAGGTCCTTTATTCCCCGAGCCTGTTTATATAGAGGGAATAAAGAACGATATTATTGTGGAAGTTTCTCTCCAGTATAACTCAACTTATACGGAACAAATCTTCAGTTTTGTTAATAATATCAATACTCGTGAAGGTGGTACCCATGTTTCGGGTTTTAGGTCTGCTCTTACAAGGGCGGTGACAAAATTTATAGAAGAAAATAACCTTATTCCGAAAAATACAAAAATTTCAATAACCGGGGATGATGTGAGAGAAGGCCTTATGGTTGTTATCTCCGTTAAAGTTCCGAATCCTCAATTTGAGGGTCAGACCAAAGCAAAATTGGGGAATTCAGAAGTGAAGCCTGTTGTTACTTCCATAGTTTATGAGAAGTTGACGGCGTTTTTAAATGAAAGACCCGATATAGGAAGAAAAATAGGAGAAAAGGTTATAACCGCTGCAAGGGCGAGAGAAGCCGCAAAGAGAGCAAGAGAAATGACGAGAAGGAAAGGTGCTCTTGAAGAGTTCTCGCTTCCAGGTAAGCTTGCGGATTGTTCCGAAAAAGATCCGGAAAAAGCGGAGCTCTATCTGGTAGAGGGAGATTCTGCCGGAGGTAGCGCTAAGCAAGGAAGGGATAGAAGATTTCAGGCGATACTTCCTCTTAAAGGAAAGATAATAAATGTTGAAAAGGCAAGGATAGAGAAAGTTCTTTCCAATGATGAAATTAAAACTATAATAACAGCTCTTGGGACAGGAGTAGGTTCCCATTTTGATATTTCAAAGTTAAGATATCACAAAATAATAATTATGACAGATGCTGATGTTGATGGAGCTCACATTAGAACACTTCTTCTTACGTTTTTCTTTAGGCAGTTTCCGGAAATAGTTGAGAAAGGGTATCTCTTTATAGCTCAGCCTCCTCTTTATCGTGTTAAAAAAGGAAAAAAAGAGATGTATATAAAGTCGGATGCCGAACTTGAAAAGGTTGTTGTGAATTTTGCCTTTGATTCTCTTGCCGTTCTTGATAAGGATGGTAAGGAGATGGAAAAGGACGGAGCAATAAAAGTTTTCGATAAAGTTATGGAGCTGAATAATATAGTTTCCATTCTTTCTCGTAAAAGAGATAGGGAGATTGTAAATGCATTGTTAAGAGCGCAAGCTGACTATAAAATGCTTTATAATGAAAATACGGCAAGAGAGCTTGCTAATCTTATAAAGGGTAACTTTCCTGAAAGTTTAAAGGATTGTGACATTAGAGTGGAAGAGAATAAAGAAGCAACGGGTTTCTTTATAGAAATAGATCTTCCCTATGATAACTATTTGACAAAAACGGTTGTTGTTGATGAGAAGTTTCTTATTTCCGATCTATTTAAAAGAGGAAGAGCTTTAAAAAGACAGATTAGGGAATTAATAGGGAATCCACCTTATAGAGTTAAGAAAAAAGGTGTGATTCATCAATTTTCAACTATAGATGAACTGTTTAATTTTATTATAAAAGCAGGGAAAGAAGGTATCTATATTCAACGTTACAAAGGTTTGGGAGAGATGAATCCCGAACAGTTGTGGGAAACAACTATGACTTCGGAAAACAGAACTCTTTTAAAGGTATCTGTTGAAGATGCCGTTGGTGCTGATGATATATTTACTATTCTAATGGGTGATAAAGTTGAACCGAGGAGAGAGTTTATTCAAAAGTTCGCAAAAGAGGTTAGAAATCTTGATATATAGGAAGAAAGGGATTACTTGCCTCTCTTTCTTCCGGTTATAAATTTTGCTATTGCTGCAAATCCTCTGAAAGTTTCCGTAAAAGGTTCGAGGTTTTTTTTCAGATTTTTAACGGAAGAAATTACTTCTGCTTCTGTTTTGTCTATAAGTTTTCCTATCTTTTGCAACAAGGAATAGGAAATGATAGTCAGGACTATTATGGAAACTGTTATAATTAACATGCATGTTGCTATTATGGCAAGGGATACAGATTCAATACTCATTTTTATCCTCTATAATTAGTTGAATTTTAACTTCCTTGAAAATATTTTAACATTTTCATAAATTGAAAGATGTTAGCTTCTGATAATGATGACTTAATAGTTTTTATTATTTGAAGATATTTAATTAAATTTCGTGTAAGGAGTGAGACTTATGGAAATGGTAGATAGACTTGTTGAGAAATTTAAAGAATTTACAAGAGCTAAGGGAATGAAGGTGACTCCTCAAAGAGTTGCGATTTACAGAGAACTTGTTAGTCGCTGTGATCACCCGTCGGCAGAGGACATTTATGAAGCGTTAAGAAGTAAATTTGCAGGGATTTCTCTTGCTACGGTTTATAGAACACTTACAAATCTGGAAAAGGTGGATCTTGCAACAAAGGTAGCTACAGTAAACGGAATAGCAAGATTTGATGGAAATGTAAAACCTCACAGTCATTTTATCTGTAACAAATGCGGGAGAGTTATAGATATAGATTGCAAGGTGAAAATTGACATTGAAAAGTTAAAAGAGATGAACCTGAGTGCCGAAAAATGTGAACTAACATGTTATGGAATATGCGATAAGTGCCAACATTAAAAATATTTTTTAGGGGGATATATCCCCCTAAAATTACTTTTCTATTGAGCGTTTACAAAAATGTCCAAAAATTTTCTAATGCGATTGTCACCTATTGAATAGAGGACTTTTGTCCCTTCCTTCCTGAAGTTAAGAATTCCAAGCTCTTTCATTATTCCAACATGTTGTGAAACCTTAGGTTGCGATATTCCGAGTTCTTCTTTCAGTTCCTTTACACATCTCTCTCCATCTGAAAGTAGCATCAAAATAGCGAGTCTTTCCGGGTGCCCCAGGACTTTTATTACTTCGGCTTTCATTTTCAGTTCTTGTGTAATAACCATTTTAAAACACCTCCTCTTCTATGTTTTCGGCATATATGTTGTTCCATAGTGCGGTAAACCTTCCGAATCTGTTTCCATCCCATTTGTTTGATGGAATTCCAAATTCTGCTCTTTCAAGAATAGTTTCTATGTTCTTTTTTAGAAAATTTTTAGCCAAACTTTCAAATTCTTCTATATCGCTTTTCTCGGCCTTTTTTACAGAAAAGCCGGGATTCTCAAAGAGTTTTAGTGCTTTGGCGCTTCTAACAAGTACGAGAGAATAACCGTTTCTTAAAGAGGGAACGAAAGTTATATCGCTACCTCTTGAACTAAGATTCATGCAAACCTTGCATCCCTCATTCAAGTAATAATAATACTCTTTTGCAGAGAAATCAAACTTCTCATATTTATTTTTTAATATAATTTTGTTGTTTTCAAGAAAAATTTCATTAAAACCTGGATTTTTTACCTTTTTTTCTTTTAATAGACACTTTATTCCTTCGAGGGAAATTGCACCTATGCAAGCTATACCTATTTTCAGAGTGAATTTTGTGACTGTAAAGTTGCTTCCTATTCCGAAATATTGCATTTTATTGATTCCGTCAAGAACGCAAGAGTGGCCGGCAACGCCCAGTTTTTCAAAGGAGTATTTCTGGGTTATCTTTTTTAGTAGGGAGTTTTGTCCTCCGTGGATAAAAAAGAACGGTTCGAATTTTTCAACTTCCTTCTCGCATTTTATAAAAACTGGAGAAACAAAGCCTTCTTTTTTATTCAAACTTGTGCCTATTATGCCGTCTATTAAATCTTTTCTAAAAGCTTCTTTTATAAGTGCTTTTAAGTTATTTTTTGACGATGCCTCCCCGGAGGCTTTTATGATAAAAGCTTTTGTATATCTTCCCAGTGTAAACTGTCTGTATAATCCGAACATGAAACCTCCTTATCCATATACTGGCTGTGGATACGGCTTAAATGATTGCGGGCATCCCGCAAGGCATGAACCGCAACCGACACATAGAAGCTTGTTAAATGTGGGTCGCTGTGTTCTCTTACTAAATTCTAATGCTTTTGTGGGACATGCGCAAATACAAGTTCCACAACCGGTGCATAATCCCTTATTTACCACTTCCATGAGAATATCGTAACCGGAAGCAAATGTTGAAAACACCATATGCTCAAAAGGTCTTAAAAATTCTTCGTTTAATTCAAGTAGTGCCAGTAGGAATTTATAAAGAAAGTATGGGTTCGGGGGGCATCCCGGTATTACATACTTTATTTTCCCTTTTAGATAATCAAGTTCCGTTATTGGAATGGATGCTTGGTGTGAAGGTTGTGGAGATTGTGCACCGACATTAAGTCTTCTAATTCCGCCAAAAGCGGCACATCCGCCGATGGCAACTATAATATCTGCTTTCTCCTTTATTTCTTTAATGAGTTTAATATGGTGTTTAAATCCTATGGAAAATGTTCCTTCGATAAATGCCACATTGAGTTTCGGAATCTCTTTTCTGTTAGTTAACATGTTGGAGTAAGCTATCTCTACCGTGTCAAGGATATCCGGTAGTTCTTCAAACATATCGAGGAACGCTATCTGACACCCCGAGCAGCTTGAAAGGTGGAAGAATCCCAATTTTACTTTTATCTCTTTATCAAAGTTGTCGAAAGAGTAGATCAATATTTTCCCCCTTTTTAATGGGTTGAACATGCTATACAAGGGTCGTATGCTCTAACTATCATTTCCGCATATTCCACTTTTTCCCCTTTTAGGGATTCCGCTATGGCTATCATGTTTAGAGCCGTAGGTACTATAATCTCATAATATGTTATCTTTCCGGATTTATCAACTTTTACTTTGTGTATATTAACTCCTCGCGGGGCTTCGACAATTCCTACGCCTTCTTTTTCGTTATCGGATGTTGGGAACTGTTTGTTTCTGGTTTCTTTATCCAATTTTTCCGTTTCAAGAATCCGTTTTATGTTTTTTAATGAGAGAAGAATTTCTTCTGCTCTTAGTTTGTGAAGTTCTTTTATTCCACCTTTTGGTTTATATCTTTCCTCTCTTATTTTCCTGGCTCTTACTCCGGTTTCTGCCCCATTTTCATTGATAAGTATAATGGTGTTTGTAGCTTCTCTTTTTAAAGGAAGTTCGTTGAAGATTTCCTGAGGGTATATTTCTTTTATACTAACGTTTGAAATCTCTTTGGAAGTGATAAAAGGAAGTTTATGTTCTCCGAGATTTTCAGGTAGTTTTTGTTCTTTCCATAGTCTTTCGATATGATGGATAAATATTTCTATCTCTTCTTTGGCTAATTTTTCGGCTTCTTCGATTAAGGCGATAAGTCTTTCTTTAACCGGAGTTTCTATAGGTGAGGAAATACCGCCGATAACAATGTTTGATGGATGGATAATTCCTCCTCCCACCGTTTCAAGTATGGACGATACGGTTTTTCTTATTTTTTGAACATTTTTTATAAAGGTGTGTCTTTTCTGAGGGTTTTTAAACATGTTTCCGGAGATTAGTATGTGGTGTAAGAGATGGTTGTATGCTCGGACGGATAAGCTGATAAGTTCTCTTAGTTTTTGGGCCGTTTCGGGAATTTCTATGTTGCAAGCGTCCTCTATCGCTTTTGCGGTGGCTATACTATGGACTGCCTGACACATTCCACATATTCGTGAAGCTGCTATGGGTGCGAATGTGGCTTCTTTGTCAAGAAGCATTGTTCCAAATCCTCTAACCGGCACGAGTGCGTAATAAAATCCCTCAACTATTATGTTTTTGTCCACTTTGAGTATAAGCTTTGAATGTCCTTCCGTAAGGGGAATAGGTTCTATCTCAATTCTTTTTATCACCTGTTTTCTCCTTTAGTTCTTCAAGGATTTCCTGTATGGATTCAAGTGTATCGCCGCAATCGATATACATTGTTTTGTCCGGTGTGAATGTCGCTCCATTTTTCGTTACATATTCTACAAGTTTGTCGGGTTCTATTTTGATTTTTTCACCGAATTTCAGTATCAATCTTCCGGATGGGGTTAGAGAAAGTTCTTTTATTCCCATTATTTTAGCTAACATTTTTATTTT
>Ga0256840_1001065_pt1 | contig 26610 bp, 31 predicted proteins | sample 355202metaG_FD_185969 | JGI IMG/M metagenome (GOLD analysis project Ga0256840, IMG submission 185969) | Hydrothermal vent microbial communities from Mid Atlantic Ridge, Atlantic Ocean - 355-202 | ecosystem: Environmental > Aquatic > Marine > Hydrothermal vents | place: Atlantic Ocean: Mid... | reverse complement strand
AAAATAGTTGCTCATAAATATCGTAACCGTAGAAAACGATTTGGTTTGAGGTTTAATCTCATTTGCGCTTTAATCAATTTTGATAGAGGTTTTCAGGTGGATTAATGGGTTATGCAAGAAGTCTATTTAATATTGCTGTTTTAATGTCATTTGTATTTCCACCAATGATAGCTGCTTTTTTACTTTTAGTTTCAGATGTAAATATATATTTAATTGATATGTTTTTTGTGTTAATTATAGTTTTATTATTTACATTATTTTATAATTGGCGGAAATTTTCAAAAGACATTTATGTGAGAGGAGATTGATTAGAATAAAAAAGAGTCAGTTTTAGCTCTACATAACTTTACTAATGATACCATAGCGCTTCAATTACCAACAGATATTAACTATGAAATGTATGATTTATTATCAAATAGAAGACTAAAAAGGAAAATGAGAATGATTAAAAGATGTTTATTTCCCGCTGCGGGATATGGGACAAGATTTTTACCTGCTACAAAAGCGATGCCAAAAGAGATGTTACCAATCTTGACGAAACCCTTGATTCAGTATGGCGTAGAAGAGGCTTATGCTGCAGGTTGTGAGGTTATGGCAACGATTACAGGGCGGGGAAAACGTGCGATCACTGATCATTTTGATAAGAGTTATGAGCTAGAACATCAGATCCAAGGAACGTCAAAAGAGTCATTACTTACAGGGATTCGAACACTTATTGACAATTGTACTTTTACTTACACACGTCAAAATGAGATGAAAGGTCTTGGAGACGCAATATATAAGGGAAAAGTTCTCGTTGGAAGTAGTGCTCCTTTTGCTGTTATCTTAGCAGATGATTTATGTTACAACCCTGATGGTGATGGTGTACTTACACAAATGGTAAAACTGTATGAAAAATACAAATGTTCCATAGTCGCTATTATGGAAGTACCTAAAGAAAATGTCAGTAGTTATGGTGTTATTGCTGGTAAAGAGATAGAAGATGGTATCTTTATGATTGACAACATGGTTGAAAAACCTGATGCTGATAAAGCACCTTCAAATCTTGCAATCATTGGACGATATATCTTAACACCAGATATTTTTGATCTTATTAAAGATACAAAACCAGGAAAAAATGGCGAGATTCAAATCACTGATGCACTTTTAACACAGGCGAAAAAAGGTATGGTTTTAGGCTATAAGTTTAAAGGTAAGCGTTTTGACTGTGGTTCACTCGATGGTTTTGTAGAAGCGACAAACTACTTTTATGAGATGGAAAAACAAAAGAAAAAAAAGTAGCTAAACGCAGTAAATTTGTATCTCTTACTCTGCCTTTGGCAGAGAAAACTTCTGAGTAACGAGTTCACCTTCTTCATTAAAAAAAAGATAATAAAGATAATCTTTTTTGACATTAAGCCCTGCTAGATACCGAAGTGCAAGATTAGCTTGTAGTGATGCGATATGCATGACAATTGGCGCAGCAATTCCAGCTGGTGTTTTTTGTACTATTTTAAATGCATCGTTAAATGATGCATCTTGGATAAAACAAACTTGACCATGAAAAGCTTCAACACTTCCATAAATCCATGGAGTATTAGCTGATTTTGCATAGGTGTTAATATCTCCACGAGTAGGAAGATTGTCTGTTGCATCAATGATCAAATCAACTGCAATATTTTTTTTACTCCACTCTAAGAAGTCACATTCATGAGCTATAGCTTTTGTAAAAGGGCAACGTTGTTGAATGATATCTGCATTAATCTGTGCTTTATTTTTTCCTTCATCCCCAATTTTAAAGGCAATTTGTCTGTGTATATTATGCAGACTGACTTCATCAAAGTCTACGATATGAATTTCGCCAATTCCGGTTGCTCCTAGAGCAAAAGCAAGAGAAGAACCAAGTCCTCCTGCTCCGATGATTACTATCTTTTTATGTTGAAGCTGTTGCTGTGTTTGCTCGCCCCAGAGCTGAACTTGACGGTGAAAATATTGCATCATAACTTTTTCCTTTTGTTTATGGCTTCTTTAAAGCCCCATGCTCTTCTAGCGTGAACAACATCAGTGTGACTCATATCAACTATCATCAGTTCTTCTTTATTGCCTAAGTGTGTTAAAAGTTCTGCGTTTGGAGAAGCTAAAAAAGAATCTCCATAAAAACTCCACGTAGTATCCTTACCTTGGTACTCCCCAATTCTATTTGCCCGAAGTAAATAACAACTATGAGTAAAAGCTCGGCTCATACAAAGCGCTTTCCAACGCTCATACGATTCAAATGTAGCAACACTTGGAACTAAAATACAGTCAACATTTTTGTTTCTAAGTTTAGCAAAAATTTCATCAAAATGAAGTTCAAATCCACTAATAACTGCAAATTTAAAACCATCGACTTTAAAAATCATGGGTGTTGTTAGTTCTTTTACTGCGTTTGAAAAGTATTTTTCTTCATTCCAATGTGTGTAGTTAATGAGAATTTGTTGTTGATAGTATGCAGTAGAAGAGGGTGCAAACTTTGCTATACATTTATATACATTTGCTTTTTTTACCATGACCAAAGGTGCAATTATCGTCATGTTGTAAGTGGAAGAAAGCTCTTTGAGTACTTTAATTTGGTGAGAAGCTTGCTCTTTTATCATACTTAGAGACATTTGCTGTAATTCTTTAAAAAATGGGTTGAGGACATATTCACCAAGAACAAGTACTTTTACATTTTTTTTACTTGCTATACGAATATAGTTGTAAAGTTTCGTTGAACTCATCCCTTGGGCATTGAGCTGTAGTACTGCGGCTATCATTGACCTGTTTTTATGTTTTGGATTTTTAGTTGCGCATCTTCGAGCATTTTTTGTGCATCTTTGAGTTCTTTCATCCCTTTTTCATAAGCCTTTACACTCTCTTCAAGTGTAATTTCAGGATTCATGAGTGTTTCAAGTATTTTTTTTACACCCTCAAGTTTTGTTTCAAATTTTTCTTTAGCCATTTAATGCATCCTTTACATAATCTTCAAATTTATCAAGTTCAACTAAAAAAGCATCATGACCATAGTCACTATCGACATCAAAGTAGTTGTAGTTTGTGTACTTTATTTTATCTAACTCTTGTGCAATTTCTTTCATTTCAAAATTTTTAAATAATAAATCATTTTTGAAACTGATAAGATGAAGCTCTGCCGTTACTCGTTTGAGTGCTTCTGCTAATGAGTCAAAGCCACGGGCTAAATCATAAATATTTATAGCCTTCGTGATATAAAGATAAGAGAGTGGGTCAAACCATTTTGTAAAGTTATAGCCATTGTATTCTAAATAAGATTCGACTTGAAACTTTCCAAAGAGTTCATATAATCCGTCTGTGAGTTTGTAGTCTCTAGCAAATTTTTCACGCATAGATTCATGAGATAAAAAGCTGATGTGTCCTGCCATACGACCGACTGCCATGCCTGAAAGCCCTTGCTCTTTTATGAGCTCTGGGTCGTAATACCCTTGTTTAAAATCAGGATCGTTAAGGATAGACTCTTGTGCTACTTTGTTAAAAGCAATAGCCCAAGGTTGTGTTGCATGGGTTGCTGCCATGGAGATAATTTTATTGGCAAAGTTTGGATAATGAATGGCAAATTGCAGTGCTTGCATACCGCCCATAGAGGCACCAACGATGGCATGTACTCTATGGATGTCAAGTCTATCAAAGAGGATGCGTTGTGCTTTGACCATATCTTTGATGCTGACAACAGGAAACTTATAACGGTATGGCTCATGATGAGGATGTTGTGGGCTCATAGGTCCAGTAGAACCAAAACAACTGCCTATGACATTAGAGCAAATTACGAAATACTTGTCTGTATCTATGGCTTTTTTTGGTCCGATAAAACCATTCCACCAACCAGGCTTATTCTCATCTTCATATGTTCCAGCTGCATGGTGTGAACCAGTGAGTGCATGACAAACAACTACAACATTACTCTTTTCTTCATTGAGTGTTCCATAGGTCTCATAAGAAATATCATAAGGTTCTAAAATACGTCCACTCTCTAAATAGAGTGGATTAGTAAAGTGTTCGCTATGTGTTTGCAGGTTTAAAGACAAGTTGGTAACTCTCCAAAAATAATAAGTGACATTTTATCAAAAGAGTCTTAATTATGCTTCAAGTGCTTGTTGGATGTCTTCAATAAGATCCTTAGCACTCTCAAGTCCACAAGAGATTCTAATAAGTCCCTCAGGAACACCACAAGCAACAAGCTCTTCATGTGAGAGCTGTTGGTGTGTGGTTGAAGCTGGATGAGTGATGATGGATTTTGAATCACCAATGTTAACAACTAAAGAGTATAGCTTTGTCGCATTTACAATTTTTTCAGCTTCTTGAAGGGAGCCAACTTCAAAGCTTAAAAGCCCACTACATAAGCCGTCTTGGAAGTATTTTTGTGCATTTTTAAAGTTTGGATTACTTTTTAATCCTGGATAGTTTACCTTTTTTACTTTTGGATGAGATTCTAAAAATTCTGCTAGCATTAAAGCATTTTTAGAGTGTTCTTTCATTCGTAAAGAAAGGGTTTCAGTGCCTTGAATAAATAGCCATGAATTAAAAGGAGAAACAACAGCACCTAAATCACGAAGGAGAGAAAGACGTGTACGTAAAGTATAAGGAGGCAAGCCGACTTCACTATAAACAAGCCCGTGATAAGAAGCATCTGCTTCATTGAACTGAGCATAGCGGTCATTGTTTTTTAGTTTTTCTAGTAAATTTTTGCGCTCAACCATGATACCACCAATGGCTAAACCTTGCCCTGTTGTATATTTACTCGCACTATGTACTGTGATGTCTGCGCCAAATTCAAATGGACGACAAAGAACAGGTGTGGCAACGGTATTGTCAACTACTGTTAAAATATTGTATTTATTGGCTACAGCGGTGATAGCTTCAATGTCAGCGACATCAATACTTGGATTTGTAAGGGATTCAAAAAAGATAACTTTTGTTTTGTCATCGATTAGTTTTTCGATCTCTTGTGGTTTATGAACATCAAAAAAGCGTGCCTCGATGCCAAAACGTTTGAGTGTGTGTGTATTGAGTGTTAGGCTCCCACCATAGAGCTGTTTTGCGCATATGATATTGTCCCCAGCTTCTGCTGCGTTTACGATGGCAAAAAATATGGCACTCATACCACTTGCAGTAGCGATTGCTGCTTCTCCACCTTCAAGTTCAGCAAAACGTTTTTCAAACACATCAGTTGTTGGGTTGTTTAATCGCGTGTAGATATTTCCTAGTTCTTTCAGTGAAAAAAGGTTGGCTGCATGTTCTACATCTCTAAATTCGTATGCTGTTGTTTGGTAAATAGGAACTGCCATTGTCCCTTGTGAGTCTTTTACATATCCTGCGTGGAGTGCTTTTGTTTGTAAGTCCATTATTTTGCCTTTATTTTTTAGTAAGTGTTTCGTTTTTTAGTTTTTCTAAAAACTCTATGATATTTTTCTGGTATAACAGAGTATCTTCATTGTCTGAATGTTCTAAAAAAAGTTTCAGTGCATCAATGTCGATTTTGTGTGCATATCTGGGAACTACTTTTAATTCGTTTTGTATTCTGAGTATCAAAGAGTCTATATCCAAATCATTTTTTTCTTTTATTTTTTGAACAAGTTCTTTTGTTGAGAGTAAGAGAAGATTTGCTCTTTCTTCATCTTCTTTGTATATTTGAAGTCCAAGCTTTTTCACTAAAATAAAATTGTCAATTTTTGTATGATCATTAGCTGCAATGATGAGTGAAAAAAGTTTTGCACGGAAAGTTAGAGAGCCATGATGGTGTACAAATATCTCTCTAAAAGCATTATAAAAGTAATGTTTTATCCTAAATCCGAGTTTCATTCTTATTCCTTATGTGGTATTATACATCTAAATGGTATAATTTCAAAAATTAAAAAGGAATATTTTTATGGGTAGAGCATTTGAGTATAGAAAAGCATCAAAGTTAAAAAGATGGGGCGCAATGTCTAAGTTGTTTCCAAAGCTTGGAAAAGTGATTACTATGGCAGCAAAAGAGGGTGGAATGGATCCAGACTCTAATGCTAAGCTTCGTACGGCTATCTTGAATGCTAAATCTGAAAATATGCCTAAAGATAATATTGAAGCTGCCATCAAACGTGCTGCTGCAAAAGATTTAGCAGATATGAAAGAAGTTAATTTTGAGGGAAAAGCTCCTCATGGAACGCTTCTTTTTATAGAATGTGCAACGGATAACAATACAAGAACTGTAGCAAATGTGAAAAGTACATTGACAAAAAATGGAGGGGAACTTTTAACAAATGGTTCTTTAGATTTTATGTTCTCACGCAAAGCTCTTTTTGAGTTTCCTATTGCTGATGATGTAGACCTTGAAGAGATGGAGCTTGAACTCATTGATGCTGGTCTTGAAGAGATAGAAGCAGAAAATGGAATCTGTTTGGTTACTGGTGAGTATACAAGTTTTGGTACACTACACGAGGCTATAGAAGGGATGGGTATCGAGATTACAAAAGCTACTTTGGAGAGAATTGCAAACACACCGATTCAAATTTCGCAAGAAGAACAAGCTGATGTAGATAAAATACTTGAAAGACTTGAAGATGATGAGGATGTGCAAAAAGTTTATACAAATTTAGCATAATTTATGTTCTATATTAAAGAAGAGTTTGTTGATACTCTTGAGGTGAAGCAGTCAAAGTTCATAGCTCACCTCGTTCCTCATTCTATGTATAAAAAAACTCTTGAATCTTTACAACAACTGCACCCAAAAGCAAGACACTTTGTTACTGCGTTTAGATATCTTAATGAATACAATCAAATAGTAGAACACTCTAGTGATGATGGTGAGCCAAGTGGTACTTCGGGAAAGCCTTCTTTGATGGTACTCCAAGGTCATGAGCTTGTAAACGCAGCTGTTATCATTGTTCGTTATTTTGGTGGAACAAAGCTTGGTACTGGCGGACTTGTTCGAGCGTACAGTGATGCTGTTAATCTTGTTGTGAAACAAGCTCAATTGTTTGAGTATAAAAAAGAGTTAACAAAAAAGATAGTTTTTAATTACACTGATGCAAGGTTTATAGATTATGAGTGTCAAGCCTTTGACATTGTCGTAGTAGATAAGTTTTTTGGTGATAAAGTCACATATACGCTCAGAGCAGCAGAAGAAGATATGAAAAAATTTCTCGGCAAAGTCATTCGTCTTGTTGAGATAGAAGAAGAGTAGTTTTTAAACTACGTTCTTCCTTGAACAGCGTTACCCATATCCCACATTGGTAAGAAGATACCAAGTGCCAATAAGATAACCATCGAAGCGATGATAAGGAGCATGATAGGCTCTATAGCTTCACTCAGACCATCAATAATAGCATCAAAACGCATTTTGTAGTATTCTGCAACTTTTTTTATCATGGTATCGAGTGTACCACTATCTTCACCTGCACGAATCATCTGAATAATCATATTTTCAAATAGTTTTGTTTCTTCTAAACCTTTGTTTAGTGTTCCACCTTTCTCGACTGTCAACCTTACGGAGAGTAGCTTTTTCTTGAGTGGTAAATTATCAATCATTCCAATAGAAGTATCAAGTGCTTCAGCAATAGGAATACCTGCGCGAATAAGTTCTGAGAATACTAGAGTAAATCTACTGAGTGTTGCAAATTTGATAATATTATTAATAAGATAAACACGTAAGAGAAATTTGTGCCAATTATATCGAATATGTTCGTAGTTATTAATGAGATGCTTAAAGACTACATAAGCTAAAAAGATTGCTGCTAGGACATAAGGACCAAAATTATTAAAAAGGTATTCTAGTTTTAGGAGAATAATAGTCGGTAGGGGCAAGTTAGCATGTAGTTCTTCAAATATAGCTTTAAATTGAGGAACAACATAAGATATAAGAATTGTAAAGGCAATGGCCATTGCAATCATTACATTTCTTGGATATGCCATAGCTTTTTTAAATTTGATAATATTTGCACGAATCTCTTCAAGCATATCAGCTAGAGAGTAGAGTGCTTCATCTAAGTTACCTGTTTTTTCACCGAGTTGTACCATCGCAATAGTAAGGTTTCCCAGTTCAAAGCGAAAATTTTCCATTGAAGCCGAGAGTGAAAGTCCAGAGTTAATGTCATCTGCTACTTTGGAGAAGACTGTTTTTAAGGCTTCATCTGTTGTGGCATCCGCTATTTCAGTAAGCGAATCATGGATGGAAATACCAGCATTTGTCATAACTGCAAGTTGTCGAATAGCAGCGATGAGTGCATCAGGCTTGATTTTTCTTTTTTTAATGTTTGAGAGAAGATTGGCTTTAAATCTTTTTAGCTGTGCATCTAGAGGCTCTTGTGCCTCTACAACTTTGATAATAATGCCAGTAAACTTTAATTTGGCAAATTTATTTGCCTCTTTTCTATCTTGCGCATATAAGCCTATCTCTTCTTTTTTCCCTTTGGTTAAAACCGTTGCTATAAAGTACTTCATCCTTTTGCCACCTTTAATATCTCTTCGATACTAGTTATCCCATCAATAGCTTTTTGAATTCCATTTTGATAGATAGGTATAAAACCTTCTTTTTTTGCCTGAGTCAGCATTTGCTCTTTAGAAGCACCTTTAGCAATGAGAGAAGATAATTCCTCAGATATGTTTAAAACTTCACATATCATTTCTCGTCCCATATAACCAGTTCCCCCACATTCTCGACAACCTTTCCCTTTGTAAAAAACTGTACCCTCTGGTATGGATTCACTCACTTCTTCTAATACAGAAGCTGAGAGTTCATCTTCAACCTTACAGTGAACACATATCTTTCGAACAAGACGTTGTGCTTGAATAACTACTAAGGCCCCACTGATAAGATAGTGCTCAATTCCCATATCGGCCATACGTGGAATAGCACTTATAGAATCATTTGTATGCAGCGTCGAGATAACCATATGCCCAGTAAGAGCCGCTTTAATAGCTATTTCAAGCGTTTCTTGATCACGAATTTCCCCAATCATAATTTTATCTGGATCTTGACGAAGAATTGATCGTAGTGCATCTGCAAAACTGAGACCAACTTTTGCATTTACTTGTACTTGCTGAATAAGATTCATTCTATACTCAACAGGGTCTTCAACGGTAATAACTTTGTCTTCTATATTTCTTAGTTCGTTCAAAGCTCCATACAAAGTTGTAGTTTTACCAGATCCTGTAGGACCAGTAACTAAAATGATACCGTAAGGAGCTTGAAGACCTTTTAATAGCTTTTGATAGCTCGCACTATCCATACCAGCATCTTCAAGCCTAACAAGAGCTTTTTGCTTGTCAAGTACACGCATAACGATAGACTCACCGTAGAGTATAGGCAAAGTAGAAATACGAAAGTCAAATTCACGTGAACCCACAGCAGTAGAGAAACGCCCATCTTGTGGTTTTCTTTTTTCAGCTATATCAAGGTTGGCAAGAAGTTTTAATCTTGAGGCTAAAGGTGGATAAATTTCTTTTTCAAAAATAAACATCTCACTCAGTTTTCCATCTACACGGCCACGAACTACACAGTTTTTTTCAGTTGGTTCTACGTGAATATCACTTGCACGACCATTGATACAAGTTTTTAAGATAACATCAATAAGTAAAAGAATAGAAGAAGCCTCTTGTTGCTCTTCTATTGAAGAGATAGAATTTAATTCATCTCGTATTTTATTTATAAGTCCTTTAACACTGTCTTTTAGCCCAATTTTATAAAGATAGTTAGAAATTTGTTTTTTTGTTGCAAGTGCTATTTTTAAGATTTTTTTTGGAAATAAGCGTTGAATTGCTTCTTGCGCATCTATATCAAGAGGATCATTAAATGCAACTGTAACACTCATATCATCTTGAGAGATAGGAATGGCATTATGCTTTTGCAGTTGTGCTAAGGGTACCATACTTGTAAGGTTATAATCCATATCTATAGAATCTAAATCAACAAACATTAGGTTTAATTCTGTAGCAAGTTTTTCTAAGACGGCTTTTTCAGGAATATAGTCATAGTTGTCAATAATAGAAAGTTTGTAAACACCATCTCTAACTTGTTGGACAATAAAACGTACAAGGCGATCCATAGTCATAAAGCCAGACAATGTGATATCTCTTAGTATAAGGTTCTCACTTATACCTTTAGCGAGGAGCCTAGATACTTGTCCCTTCATTATGGAGCCATTATTAAGTAAATCAGTTGTAATTCTATCCACTATAACACTCCTTTACCAATATATATGGCGTTTTATTTTGATTGTATCATAATATTCTTCAATAATCATTTTATTAATTTTGTAGTCTTTTGTGATATAAAGTTTGTACATTAACTTTGTGTCGTTTGGATCTTTGAAAATATAAAAAGATTTTTTGTCATGTTTACCCAGTTTTGCATAAAGATCAAATACTTTGGAAAGTACATAGTCAGTTGAAGGGAAGGTAAATGAAGATAGATCATAACCATCTAGTATTGAATGGTATAAAAGTTTTTTTTGCATTAATATTACTGAAAAATAAGCTGCATTAGATCTTGCTTCTTGCGAAAATTTCAGCCTTGCTACAGGTTGTGCAAGTCTATTTATATAGTCAGATTTTAAGCATGAAAAACCATAAAGTGAAAGAAATTGTTCGTCTTTCCTGTTCTTTGTAAAATAGTTAAACCCTAAGGTACACGCTCTGTCATACTCTTCATTTTGGTAGAGTTTAAACATTTTTTGCTTCGTGCTTGCATGTAGGCTGGTAAGAAGAAAAAAAAGTAAAATCAGTTTCATTTGAATTTTCCAGTTCTGATATCATTTAAAAGAATTGTCGCATTACTCGAGTGAGAATAGTTGATATAATTTTTTAACATTTTAATTGCATCCTCTTTTTTGTTGAGTTTAACAAGTGATTTAGCAAAAATAATCCAGCTTTTTTCTATGTCCTTATTTAACTCATTAGTAATTAATGCATAATTATAAGATTGAGAGTAATTTCCAATCTCATAATATTTTTTTGCTATAAACAAGCTAAGAGCAGGATTTTTGTTGTTTTTAAATCTTTTTATAATTTCTTGCAAATCATTTTGTGTTTCTTCTCTTTTTATAATTAGTTTTGTTTGCTCATCTTGTTTTTGAACTTTTTTAGGAAGATGCTGTACTTTTGCCTTGTGTGTAGGAACTTTTTTTTCTATGGCTCTAGGCGACTTGTTTGTATTTATTGTTGTAGTTTTGTGCTGTTGCATATCATCTGATAATTCTAAATTTTGGATAAAGTCCATAGATGGTTTGAGTTTTAGCTTTAGATTTTCATTTGTACTATTTGCTTCTTTACTAATTATCTTACTAGGTTTACTTTGATACTGTTGTATCTGTTTTGTTTTATTTATATCTATTTTAGTTGTAGAAGATACATTTTTTTCAGCTATATTTTTTATCTTATTTGTTGGAGTGATAGTAAAACTAGAGCGGAATTGATAAAAGATAAATATGCTTATGGTAACAATAAAGAGTAATATGTAGGGAATGAATGATTTGATTTTATAACGTAACCAACGTTTTTCAAGGTCGTGTAGATTATGCATCAATGAGTCCTGAATATATTGCAGCCATTTCAATAAACTTATTTGGAATTTTATCCATCCTTGGAAGCTTGTCATTTTCTTCATATGCAGCATAAATATCAAATATAGTATAAAGAAGTTTGTTTGTGTCCCTATAATTTCCTTTTGTTAGCTTATAAATTTTTTTAATAGTATTGTCTTGGAACATATTTGCTGTATCAAAACAGTTAACTTTGAGTAATTTTTTTTGTATGTAAATCTTTAGTTCATTTTGAGATGAATTTTCTAGCTCGATTGTTTCCCAAATACGAGTTTGAAAGTGTTCTTTTGCAATAATATCTTCTTTTTCTGTCTTATGAAGTGTGATGACAAATTTGAGTGCACGTGTATCAGATAAAAGTCTAATTTTTTCCATCAGTACCTCAGGATATAATTGCGCTTCGTCTAAAAGTACAATAGGAATGTCTTCACTTTTTTTACTAGAAACAACTTTCATAAATTGAGTGAAGTTTAGTCCTCCACTATATTTTGTATCAAACAAGTCTTGTGCAAGAAGTTTATAAAACTCTTCTTCATCTAAAATTGGTGTTTTATACAAAAAGATATTTTGTAATGGAGCTAAGTCATTGTAAAGTTTATTTAAGAACATACTTTTCCCAGTTCCCGGTTTTCCATACAATAAAATCATCTTTAAAGGCTTTTTAATAGAGTCTTTTAAAGATTGGTAGATAGTTGAAACCTTATCAAGTTGCACATAATCCTTAGAATTTACAGTATCTAAAAAAGCATCTCTAGAATTTTCATAAATACTGTCCATTAATTTAATACCTTATTTTGTTTCACTATCTAGTTTCTTGTGTGCTGAAAGTTCTGCAGTGATTAAATCGTTGCTTAAACCTTTATATCCTAATTCAGAAAGAGATACTGAATTTTTTTCTTTATGAATAATATGAGGCTCAATAATTATTACAAGTTCTTGTGTTTCTTTGACTGCTTCTTCATATTTAAATAAGTAACTAATTACTGGAATATCTCCAAGCAAAGGAACTTTATTTGATTGAGTGCTATTTTTAGTGTTTATAAGACCACCTAAAATAATTCTATTTCCATCTTTGACAGTTACTACAGATGAAAGTTGACGACGATTTAAATCTGGAGGCATTTCACGACCTGTATTGACAGTTTGAGAAATGTCAGTTGTAGTTTCAGATAAAGATGGGTTAATTTTTAATGTAATCGTGTTATCATCAGAAATTTCTGGAGTAATTGTTAGTAGTACACCAGCAAATACAGATTGAACAAGGTTGTTTTGAGTGGTAGCTGCGAGTCCACCACCACTCCCTTGTTGATTCGTTGAAGATTTAATTTGATAAAAGTATTCTGTTCCAGCAGTAATAAGTGCTGGCTGATTATTTAATGTTAATACTTTTGGATTAGAGATTGAGTTTACATCCCCTTGTGTTTTGAGGAATTTTATTACTTCATTAAGCTTTCCACCCGCCTTGATGCTGACTAAACTTGCTGCACCGTTGATTGCATCTGGAATACCTGACATTCCTATATCAGTTTCAGTAATGTTGACTTGTCCATCTTGTGTATCCCAAGTTGAAGCATTTTTATTTTGTAAATGATGTAAACTTACTTCAACATTTTGAAGAGCATAGAGCTGTTTCCAATCTATACCCGTAGTTTTACCTTCACTCATTGTTACAGATAAGAGTTGAACATCAATAAGTACTTGAAGCTGTACCTTGTCTTGTAATCTTTGTAGATAATCTTTAAAACGTTTGAGTTGCTTAGATGTCGCTGTAACTGTTATTAGACCTGCATTTTTATTTATTATAGGTGCTGTAGCTTTGTAAGTATCGTGAGGGCGATTGAGAACTTTTTGAAATTCAACATCGAGTTGTTCCCAAAATTTAACTTCATCACTACTTTCTATCTTTATTCCTGTATCTGCAGTTGAATTCCCACCCATGGAAGAAGAACCTAAGTTTCCAGCAGGTCCATTAGATTGCGCTCCACCCATTGAACCACTTCCATATCCTCCTGCTCCCCCAAATTGTTGGTTCTGAAGATTAGAAGACGAACTAAGAGTAACATCTGTGCTACCGGAACTTTTTCTTTGTGATAAAATATAATCAATATTAAATACTTGAGTAGTCAAATATGAAATTTTTAGAAGATTATTTTCTAGGGTATATGTTAAATTATTCTCAGTTAAGATGATATCCAAGACCTCGTTGATAGTGAGGTTTTTTAGATTTGTTTTGTTCAATTTTTTATTGAGAAACTTCTCTGCATTTGGATCAGTTATAATAACACTAAAAGCACACTCATCACTTAGTTGGTTCACAAAGTCCATTATCTTCGTATTTTTAGTAGAGCTAATACTGAAAAGTTCATAAGAACAGTCAGCAAAACTATTTGTTGATAACATAAGTGTTAAGACAGTTGCATAAACTGATTTTTGTATATTTTTCATGTGATATCCCTATTTATGTTTAAATTTTAAGTTTTTACTTTTACTCTTTGTTGAGAGAAGTATTTTTTTATTGCTTCTGTTTAAAAGCACAGTGTTTAGATCAATAATTTTCAGTTTATACCCATAAACTTTGTCACCTTCTTTATACCATCGACCATTAATTAAGGCAGACTTGTTTAAGATGGCTTTGAGTGTAAATTTTCTTGTGTATGTTTTTTTAACATAATTGGATCTTCTTACTCTTTTTTTAAGAGTTTTTTTACCTTTAACATCTTCCTTTTTAACGATTAAAAAAATGAAAGGATCTTTTAGTTTTGAAGCTGCTTTGTCACTGAGTCCCTGTCTTGAAGGTTTGATAGCTTCAACTTGCTCATCAACCCATGAGAGTTCATTAGCGCTTAGGGTACCTATGAGTAATAATGCAATGTATAAAGTTTTCATTAGTATGTAATCCCCCAAACTGAAATGTTTAAATCTGTATTTAAAGTCTCTTCAGCTTTTATATTAAAATTGTGAATATCAACAACAAGGGTACTTTGCTCTAAAGAATTGATAAACTTTAAGGTATTGTTGAAATTTGCAGTTGATTGAACTGAGATATCCAAAATATGCCCAAATGAACTTTCTGTTTGAGCGTATTGATTTGTTAAGTTGAGAAGTTTAACATGATATGTTTGTGCATTGGTGGATATTGAGTCAAGGTACTCACCCCATGTACGCTCATCATATATAAGAGAAGAAATTGTTTCGATTTTACTTTTAATATACGCATTCGTATCTTTTTTTGCAATTACCTCTTGATTGATTTTAGCAATCTCTTTTTCAAGCTGTGTAATTTTAGATTCTGGATTTAATTGTAGATACTTTTTATCTACATCAATCTTTTCTTGCAAGGTGATAACATTTTTTCTTGTTTTTTCAAAACCTTCAAATGAACTATCCCAAAATAAGAGATAAGAAAAAGCAAAAATTCCCATGACAACGATGCCATATATCATATAAGTATCTTTTTTTGTTTTGTTCTTAAATACCAAGTCTAATTCATGTAAGTAATCTTCGTAATTTATTTTCATAATATTTTCACCTTCAGTTCACTAAAGTACTTTCTAGTTTCTGGATCATATTTAATTTCTTGTAAATCAAAATCAAACTTATTTGCATGAACTTTTGTGAGATATTCAACTAAAAGCGTAATACTTCTATCTTTATTAGCAACAAGATGTAAGCTTAGTATCTTCTCCCCATTTGGTTCTGAGTAATTTACAGATTCAACATTTACTTTGTATTTATTTAAATCCTTAGTTAGTGTTGCTATCAGTTTTGCTTTCATAGGATAATCAACTTTAACTTCATGAATCTTCAGTAGAGTGTTCTTTTTCTCTACATATTCTTTTTTTTCTTCTTCAAGCAGGGTGATGACCTTATCTTTATCAACCAATTTACTTTTAATTGTTGCTTCTCTAGTGATTTTCTTAGTGTGTACTTCTGTATATTCTTGCTTGAGTAAATCCTCTTGAAGCTCTTGTGCATAAGTCAATACCCAATATGTTATAGGATACGCAAAAGCTAATGAAAATGCGGCCAAGACCAAGATGATAAGTTTTCCACTTTCGCGTCTTATAAATTTAGGTGGACGCTTGTACACAGTGAAGTTACATTCATACTTTTCATCTTTTGGAATCGTATTATATAAATGCATTAATGCATGTAACTGGTCTACATATGTATCATTCGTCTCAAAACCATAATCAAAATCAAACTCACTCGACTTTACATTGAGCTCAACCTCAAGCATTTCATGAAGTTTCATAACAGTTTGTTGCTCGGAACCGATATAAATATGTTCAAACTTCTCTATTTCATAAGCTCTTTTTGCATAGGTTAGGATGTCGTTTATATTTGCAAAAAGCTCTTTGTAGAGACGAATAAAAAATTCTTTATAGTCACTTGTGCTATCTCGAAGATTTTCATTCGCAAAATAATGTAAAAAATCATCATAATCTATACGCTCACCGTAAAGTTCACAAAATCGTTCATGCATTTCGATAAATGAGTATTTAATAGATTTTGTATAGATAAATTCCTTATTACCATATATAGTGATGAAAGCATCATTTTCTTGAAAATAAATAAAACAATGTACAGCAGTACTTTCTATAATATCTTTAGCATAGATAGATTTAATTAAAAGTGGTGCAGGAATGATTACATCAATGTATTTAATTTTTTCTATGACATTTGAAAAAGTATTAGTAATATCAAGGGGATCAACGATGAATATATGAAAATGTCTATTTTCTTCATCAAGTATGTTGAAGTTCTCTATATACTGTATTTTATATTCTACAGCTTGATCAAGAGCAAGCTCATCATATGCTTTACTGTTAATAGCATCATATAAGTCTTCATCAGGAATATTTTTACTTATTTCAATTTGTGCATTGATAAAATCTTTTGTATTAAGATATGAAATGACGAACTGCTCTTTTGAATATTCCGGGCTAAGAGATTCGCTAATGAAGCTAGAAACTCCATTAAAATAAGTCTCTGTATATGGATTAACTGACAGCACACTAGTAAAAGATTGTTGTGTTGATGTACTCATTAACTATAATCCTATTTAAAATGAACCATTATCATGGAACAAAATTTGTTTTTCTTGTAAAACTCAACCCTGTAAACTTTTTTTTGTTTATCGACAGAGTATTTTTTGTTTAAATCTCTGTAAGATATTCTGATATCACTCTCATCAGATTTCCCTTTTTTATAAAACCCAATAACATTTACACGGTAACTATTACTTTTGCTAATTTTAAAATCATCATTTACAAAAATTTCTGAAGCTTTTGGAGCTAAAACTTTTTTTCCATCTACTTCCATTTCATAAGTTGCTTGACAATTATCAGAAAGTTTGAAATATTGAGGTTTCAATCTAGTAAGCAATTTATTGGCTATATAAACTAAATATCTTCCCTTGACCTTTCTGATCTCCCCTAATGGGTTTGAAAAATTAAATTCGTTACTTTTTGATTTTATCGGAATGTAGCTTAAAGATTTTTTGATATCACATAAATTTAACAAAATATTATGGTTTATTTCTAATGTTCCATAACTTTTTATTATTTTTGCAATTGAATCTTGATTGAGATCAAAATCTCTTGAGTAATCAATACCCATAATTTTCATATATTCTTCAATCGCTACTAGTTGGTAAAAGACTTTTTGAGAAAGAGAAGATAAGTTTTTACTGGTCTCAATTGCAAATGCTGGTTTGTTATGTGTCACAGCAAAATATGTAAGTGAGAGTTTCATTTCTTCGTCTTCATATTTAGTTTTAGTGTTTTTTACATTAAAACTGTGGTGTTTTTGTAAGAGTTTTTTATTGATGTTGTCTTTAATTGTTATAGCAATGTCATTGAGGTTGCCATACTGTTGACACTCTTTGAGTCTACATTGATCAATAACGCAGGTTTGACCCCATGCATTTGGATTGAAAATACTGCCTTCATTGTCTTTACGATAAAAGCCATGACCATCATGAAGATTTAAAACAAGAGAGACATTTTTTGAAAGTATGATTTTTTTGATTTCTTCAACTATTTTTTTATCTTTATCATGCTTTTTTATATAGGAAAATTTTCGGTTCATATCCCCATGTATGCCACGAGTAAAATGGATGATACTCTCTTGGTTTAGATTTGGTACAATCCATAAGTTTTTTGTTTTAATAGTATAATGTGTAGCCAAAACAGCAGGTGCAAAGTACCCACCTGGTTCATTTCCATGAATACCACCTATGACAAGTAAGGTTGTGTTTGAGTCATTGTTTTCTTTTTTTATTAAGTTGATAGCTGCGTTTAGGTTTGAGATAAATAGAAGAAAAACAGAGAAATAAAATATGCTTTTCATCTATTTCTCAGTAATTATGTTCATTTTATCATTTATGAGCTCAATGATAAGTGTTTTTCTTCCATTAAATGAAAAACTATTAGAACGGTAAGCTTCATCAAAAGTTATTTTATAAACGCCATTATGTTCTGGGTAAGGAATGACAGATAAATTTTTAAACAAAATTGTTTTTTTCTCTTTTTTAGCAAAAATTCTTTTTTTATATCTTTTGAAACGCTTCATATTCATTCCATCAAATCGAATGAATTTATCTGAATAAAAATTAAGATAATCATCAAGATTGTTGTACTTCCAAGCATATTTCCAAGCGTAAAGTTCAGATAGTACTTGGGCTATTTCTTCTTTTGTTGCTTTTTTATAATCACTTTTTTCATTGATAAGTAAAAGTGTTTTTTTAATATCAAGATCACGATTTAAGCACTCAATATTTTTATTTCCAATAGCGATACAACCCTTCGTAAATTCATCTCTATCTTGATGCTCTGGTAAACCATGAATCCATATACCTTTACCAGTTTTACCATTATATTTATCATAAATGTTTGGATAAGAAGTAACAAATGCTAAAGGACCGTAAAATTCATCTATTTTAGAGAGTTTTTTTACAAGATTATAGACACCTATAGGTGTTTTTAAATCACCTTCTTTGGATTTATCACCTTTAAATTTTCCTGTAAATGCACTGTATTCTTTTTTTAATATGTAAGTATTGTTAGCATCTTTGACATATACTCTTAAATCAGATTGTGATTTATTACAAGTGAGTACATTTGTATATGTCTCAAGATAGCCAAATTTTGTATCTTGATGTTTAAGGTAATTTTTCCAATACCCTTTGCCTGTTAAATCTTTGTCAAGTTTTTTTTCAATATCTTGAATGCCATTAAGTCTGTAGTGTGTTAGTATGTCATTGTCTGAAGCAAAAAGAAAAGAGTTGAAAGAAGATGACATGAATACAAAAAGAAGTATAAATTTCATTTTATTTGCCATTATCGTATCCTATTTCTTTTAAAAAGTTTTTATCTTTTGTCCAGCCTTTTTTTACTGTGACTTGTAAGTTAAGATAGGCTTTTTTACCACTCAAACGTTCTATTTTTTCTCTAGCAGATTTTCCTATTCGTTTAATGGAGTCTCCATTCTTTCCGATGATTATCCCTTTTTGAGATTCTTTTTCGATAATAATCGTCGCGTGAATTCTATCAATATAATTTTCTTCTTCGATAGAGTCAATAATAACATCAGATTCATAAGGTACTTCATCGCTTACATTTTCAAAAATACCTTCACGAATAAAGCCAGCATAGATATCTCGAACAAGCTCACTTGTTAAATCTTCTGGGTCATAAAGAAAAGGAGATTCAGGTAAATTTTTTGCAATTGTATTGAGTAAATCTTGATGACCTACTTTACGAGGAATTGCAACTGGAATAAGTGCTTCAAAGTGCTCTGCATATTGGTTGTAAGCTGCCATTCTTTTAAAAAGCTTGTCTTTGGAGACTTGATCTATTTTACTGAGCACTATGATATGTTTGACTCGTCCATTATTTATTTTAAGAAACTTCTCATAATGTTCTGTTGAGTCTGTTATGGGCGCTAAATAGACAATGAGATCACAGTCGCCCATCGCTTTTAATGCTTCATCAAGCATAAATTGGTTAAGAATTTTTTCTTTTTCATGTAAACCAGGAGTGTCAACAAAAATTATTTGTGTATCATCATGCATAACTATTGCATTTGATCTTTTTCTTGTTGCATTGGCTTTTTGACTAACCATTGCAATTTTTTCACCTAAAAGTGAGTTCATTAGTGTGCTTTTACCTGCATTTGGGCGTCCAATTAGTGAAACAAAACCAGCTTTAGTCATTGAGTTGTCCTATAAAATATATCTTGATAAATCTTCATCTTCGACAGCTTCGTCGAGTTTTTCATGTACAAGCTCTGCTGTTACTATAAATTCTTTGTCTTTGTATTCATCAGCATGAAAACTGATATCTTCAAGAATTCTCTCTAATACAGTATGCAATCTTCTCGCTCCAATATCTTCAGCATTTTCATTTGCACGGTGGGCGAGTTTTGCAATGGCCTTTACTGCCTCATCTTCAAATGTTAGCTGCATACCTTCAACACCTAAAAGTGCCTCATACTGTTTAAGCAATGAGTTATGTGTTTGTGTAAGGATTTGATAGAGTGTATCTTCAGTTAAAGATTCTAATTCCACACGTAAAGGAAAACGCCCTTGTAGTTCTGGAATTAAGTCACTTGGTTTACTTACATGAAATGCACCAGCAGCGATAAAAAGTATATGGTCAGTATTGATTGTTCCATATTTTGTGGAGACACTACTTCCTTCAACTATTGGAAGTAAATCTCTTTGCACACCTTCTTTTGAAGGGTCATTTCTTCCTTGTGACTTTTCACTCAGAGCAATTTTATCAATTTCATCAAGAAAGATGATGCCACCATTTTCAGCACGACGGAGTGCTTCAGCATTTACTCTTGTCATATCTAGGAGTTTCACGCTTGCTTCTTGGCGTAGAAGTATTTTTGCATCTTTAACAGTCATCTCTTTTTTGTTGTCTTCTTTGTTGATTTGGGCAAAAACTTTAGAGAAACTTTCTTGAACTTTTGCCATCTCTGGAGGTAGGTTAGTGTCATTAAACTCTACATTGAGTTTTTCAAGTTCTAACTCTATTACTTTGTCATCCATTTCACCTGACTCGACACGTTTTTCCATTACTTGGAGTAAACGTTGGTAGTCATCTTTTTTACTTTGGCTTGCTCCTGCGGGAAGAGGGGGGAGCAGTTTTTCTGTGATTTTATTTATAATGTAGTTGTCTATTTTTTCTTTGTTTGCTTCTTCTTGTTCTGCTTTTACAATGGAGATAGAGTTAACAACTAAATCACGTATCATAGATTCGACATCACGTCCAACAAAACCAACTTCAGTATATTTACTCGCTTCAACTTTTATAAATGGAACTTTCATCATTTTAGCTAAACGACGAGAAATCTCGGTTTTTCCTACACCAGTAGAACCTATCATGAGAATATTTTTCGGGGTGATTTCATTTTTAAGTTCATCATTGAGCTGCATTCTCCTGTATCGTGTACGAAGAGCAAGTGCAATGGTTTTTTTTGCATCTTTTTGAGAAATGACATATTGGTCTAGATATTCAACAATTTCTTTAGGTGTTAAATTCACTATTTGGCTCCATTGAGTGTGAGTGTTTTGATGTTATGGTTGGTATATATACATAAATCAGCAGCAATGTGAAGTGACTCTTTTACAAGGTCTTCTTCATCTAGGGAAGCATGTTTTTTAAGTGCGCGTGCTGCTGAAATAGCGAAATTCCCACCACTTCCGATAGAGGCTATCTCTCCATCTTCAGGCTCAACAACATCACCATTTCCTGTGAGGATGAAGATGTGTTCTGCGTTTAGAACTATCATCATAGCTTCAAGACGGCGTAGTACTTTGTCTTTACGCCATGCTTTAGAGAACTCAACAACGGACTTGAGTAAATCCCCTTTTTTATTCTCTAAAAATTCTTCAAACATATCAAATAGATTAAAAGCATCAGCAGTACTTCCGGCAAAACCTGCAAGGATTTTACCGTGATGTAATGTTCGAATTTTAGTTGCATTGCCCTTTAATACGCTATCCCCAAAGGTAACTTGACCGTCACCACCGATAACGGCTTTATTTTTACCTTTATAGGCTAGTATAGTAGTAGCATCAAACATGAGTATTTATTCTCCCTGAACGTCTACATGCAGTTTAGCATGGATACCATGACCGAGTTTTAAGTCAAGGTCGTGTTCACCAATTGTTTTAATTGCAGTTTTGTCAGTGATATGTTTTTTATCTATTTCGATACCATGCTGTTCTTTCAGTGCAGTAGCCACTTCATCTTTTGTAATCGCACCAAAAAGATGACCATTATTGCCCACTTTTTTAGTGATAATCACTTCGATTTTATCTAGTTGTTCTGCTGTTTGTGTCAGTCTTGCAATTTCAGCAGCTTCTTCCTCCGCTAATCTTTTTAACTCTGCTTCATGCTCAGCGATAATTTCAGGAGTAGCAGGTTTTGCAAAACCTTTTTTTATTAAAAAGTTTTGACCATAACCAGGTTTTACTTCTTTTACTTCACCAGCACTACCTAAACTTTTTACATCTTTAATTAAAAGAACTTTCAATTATCTTTCCTTTTCGCCCGGGTAAGCAACGATACCATTTGTAAGGTTACCGATTTTTGTATAACCATTATCTGTAAGAATTCTCGCTACATGTGCAGAACGACTACCAACATGACAGTAAACAATGATATTTTCATCTTTACCTAAGTTTGCTTCTTCCCAAGTTTGAAAAAATGAACTTGTAGGAACGAGCTTATCTGCACCTTTGATGTGACCCATTTGCCATTCCATGTGCTCACGTACATCAACAAGTGTAAAATTAACCATCCCTAATTCTCTCGCTTCAAGAAGTGAAATAAGCTCATCTCCATCAAGTTCATCTTTGTTTACTAGTAATTCACACTCTTCTTTTGAAAGTCCACGAGAATTGTTGTGTGCAGCTTCTTCCATTCCAAGCTCAACGCGCTTTTTTGCTGCAAACTCCGGTGTACAGAAGATACCACAGTGACAAACACCATCTTCTGGTATCTCTTTTTCTATAGCAGGTTTACAAGGGCAAATTCTGTCATCAACGCTTTTTGCTTTTCCGTCAACTTCTTCAACCATAAAACAAGGACAAAATCTTTTTTTGTACATCATCTTGTTTCTTGCAAGACCCATTTGTACGCCTTCATTTACTTCTTCTTGAGGGTTGTATACCCAACCAAATTGTGCATTTACTTTATCTGTAAATTTAATTGTTTTTTCTAATTCAGCTTGAAACTCTGGTGAATTCATGTCGATTTTGATTATACTCATGTTGTTATTCCTTTTATTTTTTATTTGTTTTTAAACTTGTTTCTTGCTTTACCTTCTATGATAAAACGCAATGCGTTAAGTTTAATAAAACCTTCGGCATCTTTTTGGTTATAGACTTCATCTTCTTCAAAAGTTGAATATTCTGGGTTAAAAAGTGACACATCAGAACTTCTTCCAACAACTGTAACATTCCCTTTGTACAGTTTTAGTCTTACTGTTCCCTCTACCCATTTTTGTGTTTGATCGATTGCAGCTTGTAACATTTCACGCTCAGGCGCAAACCAAAAACCGTTATAAATGAGCTTCGCATAACGAGGCATCATCTCATCTTTAAGGTGTGCTGCTTCACGGTCGAGGGTGATAGACTCTATAGCTCTATGTGCTTTAAGCATGATAGTTCCACCTGGTGTTTCATAACAACCACGAGCTTTCATACCTACAAAACGATTTTCAACGATGTCAACACGTCCGATGCCATGTTTACCACCAATTTCGTTGAGTGTTTTGAGCATCGTCGCTGGGCTTAATGCTTCACCATTAAGTGCGATTGGGTCACCATTTTTATAAGTGATTTCTATATACTCAGCTTCATCTGGAGCTGTTTGGGGAGAGTTTGTCCATAACCACATTGACTCTTCAGGTTCAGCTGAAGGATCTTCTAAAATTCCACCTTCATAAGAAATATGAAGAAGGTTAGCATCCATTGAATAAGGTGATTTTTTTCCTTTTTTCTCGATTTGGATTCCATGCTCAGCTGCGTAAGCTAAAAGCTTTTCACGAGAGTTTAAATCCCATTCACGCCAAGGAGCAATGATAGTAAGTGTTGAGTCTTGACCTAGATAACCCATCTCAAAACGTACTTGGTCATTTCCTTTTCCAGTTGCACCATGAGAAACACCATCTGCACCAGTTAGTTTTGCAATTTCTGCTTGACGTTTTGCAATGAGTGGACGTGCTATTGAAGTACCAAGGAGGTATTCACCTTCATAGATTGCATTTGCTCTAAACATTGGGAAAACAAAATCTTTTACAAACTCTTCACGAAGGTCATCGATGAAAATATTTTCAGGTTTAATTCCAAATTCAAGTGCCTTGACTCGAGCAGGTTCAAGCTCTTCACCTTGACCTAAATCAGCTGTAAAAGTTACAACTTCACACTTGTATTCGTCCTGTAGCCATTTTAAGATTACGCTGGTATCTAGTCCACCAGAGTACGCTAAAACAACTTTTTTAACATTTTTTTTCATATAAAAAACCTTAATAGTAAAATTATTACCGCGATTGTACCTAAATGTAAGTGAGAATTTGCTTATGTGAAAGCTATATAGTAGAGAAGATAAAAATAAATAAAGAAAAGCTTCAAAAGAGTATGAGTTTAGCCTTTTGAATCAAATAATATTCCACTAACTTCTTGCATTTTTGGTAAAAAATCATGTGCTTGTTCTGCCGGAAATCTACGTATCATCTTATTTGTATCAGATTCAATTACAGAGACGTAAAAGACATCTTGACTGTCAACACCAAATTTAATATTTGTACTCATTGGTGCTAGTGCATCGTTAAGTTGTTTTACCAAATCTTCCACTTTTTCTTGTGAGTCAATTTTTGTGCCAGCTTTTGCTGTAGTATCTTGCATCTCTTTAACTAAATCAGTTTGTTTTGTTCTTGTTTGGGCAGTATTTTGAACTTGTTGTGACTGCTCTTGAACTCTTCCTTGAGATTCTGCTGCACTTACTTGTGATTGTTGCTGTCTAGCAACATTTGCAATGCCATCCATGACGTACTCCTTTGTTAAAAGTATAATTCTTAAACCTAAAATCGACAAGAAAAAAAAATACTTTAATAAAAAATGCAAAATTTATGATAATCTTGCATTTATGAAAGCATATATCAAACTTTTAAAAGAAGAAGAAGTCCTGCGACGACTCTCAACTATACAGCTTATTTCTTACTTTGGTGCATGGTTTAGCAACATTGCTATTTACACACTTTTACTGGAGTTGAATGTTTCGGCTCAAATTGTCGCTTTTGTTGCAATGTTGCATTTTTTGGCAGGTGTGATTCAGGCACCTTTATCTGGCCCCATCATTGATAGAATGAATCCCAAGAGGCTAATGTTAAGTCTTATCATTGTTGAAATAGTTGCAACTTTTACTTTAGTATTTGTGAGTGACTATTCAGATTTATGGCTTTTATATTTGCTCATTTTTTTTAAAATGGCAGCTGCATCATTTTATTTTACTACTGAGATGTCATTGCTGCCTAAAATACTCCATGGGAGTAAACTACAACTTGCAAATGAACTTCATTCTATTATCTGGTCACTCTCATATACTTTAGGTATGGCGATAAGTGGTTTTGTTGTTTATTTGTTTGGTATTAAAGCTGCGTTTATACTTGATGGAATGATATTTATAGCTGCGTTTAGACTTCTTTATACCCTACAAATCAAAGTTGAAATGATAAAAATTGAGGCTAACATCATCATTATGATGCAAGAGACATTTTCTTATCTTAAAAAATCACCAAAAGCCTTTCATTTGATGCTTGTGCACTCTTTTGTAGGACTTACTGCGTTTGATGCCTTAGTTGCTCTTATGGTTGACAAATATTATGCTTCAATAATTGCCACTTCCCTCGCTCTTGGACTTTTAAACTCCGCACGTGCCATAGGTTTGGTGATAGGGCCGATTTATATCGGAAAATGGATAAATAATAAACGACTAATTTATGTTTTTATAGCGCAAGGTTTAGCTATTTGGCTTTGGGCGTTTGTTATGCACAACTTTTATCTTTCGCTTTTTGCAAGTGTTATCGTTGGCTTGTTTACCACGACATTGTGGTCCTATAGCTACACCCTTTTACAAAAAAATATAGAAGAAAAATACTATGGACGTATCGTAGCATACAATGATATGCTATTTTTGTCTTCTGCTGCGTTTACATCATATATGATAGGGTTTTTAGCGACACATTCATTTTCTTTGGAGGCGATAACAGCTATAATGGGTGCAGGTTTTTTTGTTGGTGCATTTTATTATAACTATGTACTAAAATCAGAAAAAATAAAAGAGATTTCATGATAAGTTTTGCAGTTTTAGGTGGATTGTTATTAAATATAGGTGCATTTTTGACCTTTAAAGGGAAAATATATCAAGCTGTGTTTATCTATTTATTTGCAGATTTGTGCTGGATAGTTATGGCATATGAAAAAGAAGATTTGTGGGGTGTGATCTCCATAAGTGTTGGTGTTATTTTTGGAATACTCGCTTTTGTCAAGATGAAAAATGGACGAATGAATAAAAGTCTCAATAAGGATGAAATAGAATGATTTATAAATCAAAAGATGGTGATATTAGTTTAGAAAATTTAACACGACTGTATGGAGCAGTGGTTATAGATATGCAAGGAGAAGTCGCTGAAATGAGCTTAGAATGGTTTGATCTTTATGGTGAGAAAGTGAAGTTTATTAACTTCGTACTTGTTTTTGATTATACGCCACCTGGTGAGGATATACGAGATAAAAAAGTGCTTGAATTTGCTACAAAAGAGGAACTACTAGAAGTTATGAGCGAGGTCGCACAATTTTTTCAAAAATAATTTCACGAGATACTAAAAAAGTCTTCTCACTTGCTTTTCCCGCAGCGCTCAAACATCTTGTCGATATTTTACAAGTTCTTATAGATATGCTTATGGTAGGAACGGTGAGTGTTGCTGCGCTGGCTGCGGTTGGTATGAGTATGCAGTTTATGATGATAGTCAATGTTTTGATGAC
>Ga0256840_1001064_pt1 | contig 26622 bp, 32 predicted proteins | sample 355202metaG_FD_185969 | JGI IMG/M metagenome (GOLD analysis project Ga0256840, IMG submission 185969) | Hydrothermal vent microbial communities from Mid Atlantic Ridge, Atlantic Ocean - 355-202 | ecosystem: Environmental > Aquatic > Marine > Hydrothermal vents | place: Atlantic Ocean: Mid... | reverse complement strand
TAGTTGAATTCATCAGGCCTCTCAGAAGGGCATACTTTAACGCACTCTCCGCATGCTGTGCATGCGTCGGTTACGTATCTTGGGTTTATTTTTACTGTTACGTCGAAGTTTCCGGGTTCTCCAGATATTTCCACTATTTCAGAATTTGTGAAAACTGTAACTCTTTTTGAGTTTCTCAATCTTCTTATGTTTATCTCCATTCCACAGTATGGTGGGCAAAGCTTTGGAAAGTACTTATGCATTTGAATTACTCTACCTCCAAGGTATGGCCTCTTCTCTACCAAATAGACGTTGTATCCTGCTTCTGCAGCTTCTATTGCAGCAGTAATTCCAGCTATTCCCCCTCCAACTACTAATATCTCTTTACTAACTAAATTTTCCTCCTCTTTTGGTTTCTCCATTTTTTCCACTTTTGCTATCCCCATTCTTATGTAATCCTCAGCTAAAGCCTGAGTTTCCTCTCCTGGCTCATGGCTCCAAGCTACACCTTCTCTCAAATTGACTCTCTCAACAATACAATCAAAATCAAAAATATCTTGATTAATCCTTGGAGAGCAGGCTGCTATCACAAGTCTATCTTCCTTGCTAATCTCTGATTTTATGCAGTCTAAGGACTCTTTGCTACATAGAAATGGATGAACTTTTGCATTAAACTTCTCTGCAATTTTATCTACGTCAATTACCTCCCCTATACCGCAACCCGAACACACGTAAACGCGAACTACCATGCTGTACCTCCAAATTTATCATGCTTTTTAGTGATGCTAAAGCGTTGAAATTCGGATATTTGAATGTTTTGATAAAACATTTTTTCACAGAATTCGACAATCACAGTATAAAGTAAGCAGTGACAACAAATGCCAAGAGAATTATGAAATTTTATATGTGTTTTATCATCTTAATACCTGACAAATTTTCACCATACATGTTTTTAACAAAAGAATCTATATAAAATCCATGAATTTTATAAAATTCAATTGGGCCATTTTCAGGCGTTTCAAGCCATATAGTACTAAATCCTAACTCTTTTGCAATTTCTACACATTTTTTAATTATGGCTGATCCTATACCTTTTTTTCGATGTTCTTTTCTTACAACAAGAGATGCTATCTCGAATTTATTTTTCCAACAAACAGTGGCACATCCCACAATGTTGTCATCGACTTTTGCCACAATAACTCTTTTTTTAAAAGGTAACATTGATATAGCTACAAAAGGGCTTGCTCCAAGAACTTCGTATTCTAAATTAATCACTTCCTCGACCTCATCACACTTCATAAAATCTAATTCTATAAATCTTGTTTTCATTGAAACTAATATCTTAGAATAGCAAATTAATGTTTCCCCTATCGCAAAAGTTATGTTGTGTAAAAGATTGAAGATTTGTGTGCTCCATATATTAAACGAAATGAAAAGAATTCTAAATCTTGAAAAGGAAATAGCTAAAAAAGAAGTGTCTAAAAAAGAGAAATTTAAAGGAGAGATAGTTGAAAAAAAGAGAGATTTAGCGATTATAAGATTTAATAAGCCAGTAAAAGCAGGAAAAACTCTCGGATACTTTAAAGATGAAAAACTGCTAAATTATGGGTATGTTTTGGCTAAGGATGGTGAATTCGCCTTAGTTAGGAGATTTACAACTGACAATCCAGATGAATTTCTGGAATGTGAAAATCTGAGCCTGTATGATGTTCAGATAGAACTATTAAGTAAATTCGATCCTAAAAAATTAGTTCCCTTTAAAAACTTTGATAAACTAAGAGCTATTAAATCTAATAATCTCGACAAATGGCAAAGTATAGCACTATCAGCTACACTTGAAATGAAAGACAACCAATTTTTATTGATTGTTGGTCCTCCGGGAACTGGAAAAACGAGATTTATTTCAGAGGCTGCAAAAAAAGTAAATGGAAAAGTTTTGGTTACATCACATACAAACAGAGCTGTAGATAACGTTCTTGAGAAATTTTCTGAAAAAAACAAAGTTAGAATTGGTCATTTTAATAGAAACAACAAAAACTTAGAAGACTTAGAAAGCATATTAGAATTTGAAAAAACAATTAAAAGAAAAGTAAAAGATGCAAAAGTTGTTGGAGCAACTTTAATGAAATGTGCATTTTTTAATTTTCCTGAAAAATTTGAGTACGTTTTTATAGATGAAGCCTCCCAAACAACAATTTCAGAAGTCCTTTCAGCTATTTTTAACGGAAAAAGAATAGTACTTGTAGGGGATCCGTTTCAACTCCCACCTATACTAAAATGTGAGAAATCTGAAAGATTTAGTGCTTTCAACTTTTTCTATAGAAAATCAAAAAAAGCAATATGGTTGAGAACGCACTATAGAAGTAATTCCGAGATAATCGGTTTTTCTTCCAAATATATTTACGGAAGGAAAATAAAAGCTCATGAATCATGTAAGAATGTATATCTTGAAATTAAGAAAGATCCTAAGAGGTTTCATTCAATAGTTGATCCTTACTTGCCTGTTGTTTTTGTAATTGTTAGTGGTGTCGAGAAAATGGTCGGTAAATCTAAGATAAATAAAAAAGAAGCTGAAATGTGTTTTAAGTTATGTGAAGAACTGAATAGATGTGGTATTAAAGATATAGGAGTAATAACTCCCTATATTGAGCAAAAGAATTTGATAAGGGATTTAACACAAAATTTACCAGTAGAAGTTGACACTGTTGATGCATTTCAAGGCAGAGAAAAGGACGTAATTATATATTCTTTTGTTTCATCAAATAATATTGAATTTTCTTCCAATTGGAGAAGATTTAATGTAGCAATTACGAGAGCAAAGAAGAAACTAATTGTTATTTCAAACTTGTCTGCAATAAATAATGGAAAAAACACACTATTATATAAATTCTATAAATACACTAAAAATAAAAATTCAGTTTTTTATGTTGGATAAATCGAGTAGTAGATATAATTTGGCGGGTAAAGTTAAAAACATGGACGTAGCAATTGTTTACGACAACGATGCAGTTGGTGAATTTATTTCTGGGTGGGGTTTTTCCTGCTACTTAAAAAATAAAATGAAAGTTTTGTTTGATACGGGATGGGACGGAGAAATCTTACTACACAACTTAGAGCTATTTGGTATAGACGATTTAGACTTAATTGTGCTTTCACATCAACACTGGGATCACATTGGTGGTTTAAACCATGTAATATCAATGACTTCGCAAGTTTGCGTTCCAGAGACTTTCTCCCCAAATCTAAAAAGAGAAATAGCAAGAAAAGCAGATTTAATAGTAGTTAGAAAACAAACACATTTAGGAGATTGTTTTTATTCAACTGGTGTACTTGGATCGAGAATTCCAGAACAAGCTCTTGTAGCAAAGACTTTGGTAGTTACTGGATGCTCACATCCCGGATTAGATAAAATTCTTTCTTCAGCAGAGAAATTGGGAGAAATTAATATAGTTTTAGGAGGGTTTCATGATTTTGACAAAATAGAAATACTAAAAAAGTACAAAACTGTGATACCCTGTCACTGCACAGTTCTGAAAGAAGAAATGCTGAAAATGCCAAATACAAGGAGATGTTATGCAGGATGTTTTTTTGAAGTTTAATTTTTCAAATTTTAATCACATTTATCCCCATAACTTTTTACAATGTTAACAAGGAACTTTGCTATATCTTCGAATTCATCGAGTTTTAGATAACCATATATTGAATACATAGCTATACCATCGAGCATTGCCATTAGCAGAAGAGCTATTTCTCTATTACATATCTTCTCTTTTTCAAGCAATTTACTTACTTTTTCTACACCTCTATTTAGTAGCTCACTTATAAATTCTGGATCGGTTTGATAAAGATCATCTATTAAATAGAAAAACATTTTTGGGACTCTATTATCTTTGTTTATAATTTTAATTTTTTCTTTTATTGCTTCTTCAAGTGTTTCACATTCCCATGGAGAATATTTTTTTATTGCATAAAGTAATAGCTCTTTTTCAAGACCCTTTTTATTACCAAAATAATAGAATACTGTGCTCTTTGAAATTCCAGCTTTTTCAGCCACATCATGTACAGTTGCATTTGAATTTTCAAGATAAACTTCAAGTGCTGCCTCAAGAATTTTCTCTTTCATAACTATCCAAACGGTCGAAATGATTAAAATGTTTATTCCATAATAATTAACAATGCTTTATGGAGTACATAAGTTTGGGGAAAAAATCGAAGATGAGAAAATATACATAAAATTCGATAGAGAGTATATAAGAGTAGCAAACAACGAGAGAGTAGAAAAAGTCGTTGTTGGTGGAGATAAATTTTTAATAAATCCTGTAGAACCTGTAAATCTTCCAAAAGAAATAACAAGATTTTTATTAATAGAGTTCTCAAAGACTGTTTCTATTGAACCAAAAAGTATGGTCAAACTCTATGTAAAATTTCCAGTAGAAATTGGTGTTTTTGTTATAGGAAAGAAACTGTATATTTTGGATATATTTACATTTGTCAATCCCAAATTTACGTTGTATGGGGAACCAAGGAGGGGGATAGTTTGTAGATACTTCAAAAGCGACGTATATACAAATTTACCAGAAGTTTCAAAACTAAGGGAAGGTGTTATGGAATTAACAATAAAAAACGAATTCGACGAATGGGTAAATGTAAAAAAAGCTGTGTTTGACGGGTATGGTATGAAAATATACTATTCAGATTTCCCATCAATGGTTGCCACTATGAAAATAGAGAATAAATCTCTTGCAGAAACAAGTTTTTCTGATAAACCTCTTAGTAGCAATATGAAGAAGTCCTTGGAATTATATACAGCAAAAAGATTTATAGAAAGAAAAAAGTTTACAATGGAATGGGGATATTCATAAAAATAGAGATTATATAAAAATTACTCAAACAAAGAGAGTATTGTAGCTTCTGCATTTTTACAATATTTTTTTATTGTTTCAGCATCAATCTCCCCTTTTTCTTCATTTTCGGCTAAGGATACAAACATACCCCTACTTATAAAGTCTCCAAACTTTCTTGGAGGTAGATATACAACTACTGCTCTCTTACCAGTAGTAAATTCGCTACTGTTTGTTACGACCTCAAGCCTAAAACCACAATCTAACAGACACAACCAAAGTTTGTCCTTAGCTATTTCACACCTATTAACGATATCTCCAATAAAAAATCTAACAGCCAGGCATGGAGAATCTATTTCACCCCTATCCATAAGTTTTGGTAATCCCTCAATATACTCAAGCCAATAATCGGCTTGAATCGTGTTAAAATCTTTTTCTGCAGAATTTATTGCTTTTCTTATTGATTTAGCTTCATTGACAAGCTTTTTAAATTCATCAAATTCCTTAATCTCTTCTGGAGAAACATAAGAATACTTTAAAGTTTGTATTAATGAAGACATTTCCTTTATTTTTATGAGTAAGTCTTTTCTTCTCTGAACTTTAACATTTTGTATCAGTTTTTCTAATTCTTTCAATCCTTTTTCCGCTAATTTTATTCTAAAATCATTTGCTGTGTCCATGTACGATTAAAATAAGTTGAAGTTTTAATATGTTTTCTTACAGATCTTTTCCTTTAACTCTATTTATATCGAATTTGGCTTTATTTGAAACTTCCATTACAGCAAGAGTTCCAGCCATAACCGGATCACTAACTACAAGATCAGCCTCTTTTGGCACACTACCAAACATTTTTAAGGAAATAACTGGTATTCCCTGTTTTTTCAATTTTTTCACTTCTTCTGTTATTTTTCCACCCATTAAACCCCCTGCTAAAACAAGTGCACTTGCTCTATGTAATCTACCCACAGCCCTAACAGCTGACGCCAACTCCTCTTCACCAACAATGGGCATAGTATCGACGCTTATTCTTTCACCTCTCAAGTTATGTCTATCAGCCTCACTTATAGCACCAAAAGCCACTTGGGAAACTAAAGCTCCTCCTCCAAGAACTATTATTCTTTTGCCAAATACATCTTCAAAAGTTTCCTCCTCTCTTGCAATTTCGACTGTTTTTATCTTTCTTATCTCTTCAAGCATCATCTCAAAATTTCCGCCATCTATTTCCAAGTAAATTTGAGCTTTTCCAGTGTGCTCACCTTTTTGAATTAGGAAGCTTTGAGAGTATGTAATATTACCTCCATATTCAGCTACTTTGGTAGTAATATCTCTCAAAACTCCAATTTCATTCTTGGCTATAATAAGTATCGCTCTCATAAGCCTAAAATCTTGCTCCAGTAAGAGTTTTTGTTTCAAGAACACCTTTTATTGGTCTAATTTTGTTAATTACCACATCGCTTAATTCTTCAAAATCTTTAACTACAACTTTTGCTATTAAATCGTACTCCCCAAACAGAGGATATAGTTCTTCCACCTCTTCCAAATTAGCTATTTTTTCATACACTTCTCTTTCTCGCATTGGGGATACTTTTATTAGAACAAATCCAAGAGCCATAGATATAAGTAAACGCAAGATTAGTTATAATTTTTGCTTTTAAAAATTTAATTACTTTAAAACACCCATTTCAGTTAATCTTTCTGGTAAATATACGTCTGTGACAAAATCCAATCCATACTTTGCAAGAGCCTGTTGTTCTGATTTTTTTCCAAGTTTTAATTGTAAGTTCACCTCGCTTCTCCAAAAATCACTATCAAACCTAGGATCTGTTAAAATTGAATTTAAGGCTTTTATGTCTTGGTCTGTAAGTTTATCTGACGGAAGTTTGTAGTTAACTATATCTGATGGTCTTATTCCTACAAACATTGCTGAAGGTGTAGCCAAATATTCAGATAAATGGGCTGCTTTTATAGAGCCATAAGCAACGCTAGCAAATATTCTATAGCTCCATGGATCTCCATCAGTAAAAACAACTACTGGAAGATTTAGCTCTGAGTTTAACCTTTTTAACAATCTTCTTGTACTTCTGGCTGGTTGACCTTTGAGATGGACTATTATAGCGTTGAATTTTTCATCAAAACCATTTTCTACAAGCCTATCCCTCATACCACCTGTTTCTATTGCTATAACAAAATCAGCATCACACTCTAAGAATTCAAGTTTATCCACATTAACGGGAATTTGATAACCCCCCTCACCTACATCATCTTGACAGTGTATTTCTCTCAAACCTCTTCTTGTTTCTTCCCTAATTTTAATAGGGCCTATTACTGTAGCTCCATCCTCTTCAGGTCTTACATGAAAATGCTCCCTTTGAAGTAATGTGAGAATTTCTATATCCTCTATCAATCTATCACTTTCACTTTGCTCATCAAATTTAGCTATACCCCAATTTTCGGAAATGTAGTAAAGCTCTCTAAGAGTGGAAGATTTATTAAGTCTAAGTTGTTCTTTAAGAAAGCCAATAACGTATGCCATTCTAAGCAACATATATGCCCCTTTAACACTTTTTGCAGATCTAACAGATTTTCTCTCTCCATAAATCCAAACTTCACTTTCTTCTTTAAATTTAATGTTGTACTTATTCCTAGTTGATATTCTTAGTTCGGGCACTTTTCCATCCTTCATTTGTTCGTACATTTCTTTTGCAATATTAATTAAAGCCTGAATACTCTCCCCTCTACTTAACACTCTTTTCATTAAAGTTAAAAACCACTATCTACGAAAAAGGATTACGGAAAGACAATAAAAAGATAGTTCGCATATCGATAGTAATAAATATTCAGAAATTTTAATCGAAAATATGAAAAAGATGAGAGAGAAGTGTAAGGATTGCATGATATGTTTCAGAAAAAAGAGAAGAAGTAACTAAAAAGTGATTAACAAAGTGGTCGATTATGAATTCTTTTGATTTTAAAGAATATTTTGATTTTTTCCCGTTTAGACGTATTTGGGGTACAAAGTATAGAACTGCAAGTAGGCATAATAACAAAAAAATATACCAAAATAAAAAACTTAAACTTAGACCGCATTTTAGTTTTAGATATTCTGGAATTACTTGGCACATTGATTCCTCAAAAGGAAAAGCGGGAGAAGTAAATTTAATTACTCACGCTCACTCAGATCATCACGGACAGAAGAATTTAGAAAATCTTAATGCAATAGCTTCTAAGGAAACAGCAAAAATACTGGAAGTTTGCTGTTCAAAAAAATATAGAGGAAAAACTTTTGAAATTGGAGAAACCATAAAAATTAATGGTGTAAAAATAAGAACATATCCAACATATCATATGCACGGCTCTTCAGCCTTTTTATTTGATAACGGTGTTCTGATTACCGGAGATGTAAAAGATTATAGAAAGCTACCAAAGTGTAAAGTATTAGTTACTGAGGCCACTTACGGTTCTCCTGAGTATAACTTTGAGGAGGAAATAGATAAGTTAAGAAGTGTTGGAAGTTCCACTCTTGGAGCTTATCCAATAGGCAAATCCCAAAGAGTTGCCAAAATTTTGTTAGACGAAGGTTATTCTGTTAAAGTAGAAGGAAAGGCCGGGAAAATATGTAGAGAACTTGGAATTGAAGTCGATGATAGTGGAGAAATTACTATAACTTCACCAAAAGAGCTTTACTATCGTTCAGGAAGAAAATACATATTAACAGCCCAGAATCTCTATAAAATTCCAAAAATTGTAGTTAGTGATCACCTTAACTATTCAGGAATACTTAGTATGATAGAACATTGCAAACCAGAATGTGTGATAATATACCATGGCAATCCGGGAAAAGAGCTAATAGACGAAATAAGAGGTCTTGGTTGTGAAGTCACCCTTCTAAATGAGTTAATTAAACTTTAAATATTAAAAATAAATAAAAGCAAGAATTACTAACCGAAATAGATATATTTAATACCTATTAATTTCTTGTTAAGCAGCTTTAAGCGGTCGTAGTCTAGCGGTAGGACGCGGGCCTCCCGAGCCCGTTGCCCGGGTTCAAATCCCGGCGGCCGCACTTTAATTTTTTTGCAGAAAAAACATTATAAAGTTTAATCGTCTCGCAAAATCCGTGACGTTGAAGAAAACGATAACGCTGAGTAAAGAAGTTTCATTAACTATTGGTTCTATAATAGGCTCGGGACTCTTAGCTTTACCAGGGATAGCATACGTAGAGTATGGCAGCTCATCACTAATAGCATGGCTCACCACAGCTTTACTCGTTTTACCTTTCGTTTTCATTTTTTCCAATTTATCTTCGAGATTCCCCTCTGCTGGAGGAATTTACGAGTTTTCTAAGAGGACTTTCGGGGATAGAGTTTCCCAGATCATCGCTTTTATAATAGCCGGCACGTGGCCAATAGGTATTCCAATACTGGCTATAATCGGATCTAATTATCTCACAAGGCTATTCTCTATGCCGGAATCTCTCACGCCAATAATAGCTTTTTTAAAGCTTGTTATAGCCACAATTCTGAACTATTTTGGAGCAAGATATCAGTGGCAGGATTCAAACGATCGTCGTTATGCTCATGATATTGCTGCTGTCTTTCGTCGTATTCATAGGAGTTCCTAAGGCTAAGGTTGAGTTGGACTTTAATCTTAAAGACGTTTGGATGTCTATGTCTCTAATCTTCTGGGCTTATTTAGGTTTGGAGAATGTTACGTTTCTTTCAGAGGAGTTTAAGGAAAGCAGAGACATAATCAAAAGTATGCTGATGTGTTTACTTTTCGTTGTTTTTCTATATTTTGGGCTTAGCTACGTCGTCATAGGCTTACTTCCTAAAACTCATGCAATCGAGGTTACCCCAATAATAGAGGTCATAGACATCGTTGGAGGAAGATACGCCGGAATAGTAGCGGGACTTGTTAGCGTTCTCATAGTCTTTCTAAACATCAACGCTTGGGTTTGGGGTGCCTCGAGGTCGATCTATTCTGCGAGCAGAGATAAAGCATTACCCGAATTTTTGAGCGGAGTTAACAGATACAAAGTACCTCACATGGCTCTGATTTTTCTTTTAGTCGTATGGGCGATAACTTTATCACTCTACGCATTTCTTAAGTTAGATCTTGCCGTGATGTTCAGATTTGCAAACCAGAATTTTGATATAATGTATTTGGCAAGTGTTATGGCTTATTTAAAGCTAAACGATGGCGTAAATAAGCTGTTTGGCTTTGTTACCTTGGCGATAATCGCGATTTTCATGTTCAGCTATAGCTACGCTTTAATTTATCCAGTAATTCTAACAATTGTAGCATTGATGTATGATATAATAAAACGTTAAGTTCTTTGAATTAATTGAATCAATGCCAAATTTTCTATTTTTCGAAATCGGTTTTAAATTTTAATAACTTGAAAGAGAAAAGATGAGCTAAAAAAGACCATAAAGCGTCTGCTATAGTCGACCATAAATCCTTTCCCTCTTGTCGATTTTTAAAACTACGATTGTTCTGTCTTCCCAATCGATATAGACTATCATTCGAAATTTTCCTCATCGAAAAGCTCTTCTTCTATTCTCTTTAGCCTTTCATCGATCTTGTTGAGCTTTTCCTCAATTCTCTTCAAAATTTCGATAACCTCTTTCAAATTCGTCCAGCTAAAATAGAAATATGTCCTCAAACTAACCCTTAGGTATCATTTTATGGACTAAATATCCTCCGTGACTTATACCCAATAACCAAATTATACTAGAATCAATTTCAGGAAATTCAGTTATTAGCGCATTATTCATGAACATTTTACTAAGAGCTATTGCATACACTACACTCAGAATCACTGTAAAATAAAACATTTGAACTTTAGATAGGTCTATAGATGTTGCATTAGCAACTTCTTCACCACTAAAGATGTCAGATAGGGTTGCTTTGTTTGGACTGTCGTTTACAACGATACAACCTTTAGCTCTCAAATTTTTCAGACTATTTGTATTTAGATTCTTAGTGTACTTTGTACTTTTAATTAAAGGTGATCCTATTAAAGATGTTACACTTATACCCATCAAAATCCATAGTTCTTCAGGTATTTTAATCGATAAAGGTTTAGCTCCAATAACCGCATTCGAGATCGTTGCAGTTATCAAAGCTGATATTACTATTATTGTCCAAATAACCATCTGCAACCGTGATAAACTAATCATATTTCTTTCATCTATTAGCAATCCCCTATACAATCCAGTTACACCATGACCTATTACTAAGAAGGAGATAGCCAAAAGAATTAATACTAAAATCCACGCTAAAAATAAGTTTCTAAATTCGTAAGGTATACACACAATAATACTAATTAGAGAAATTAATGCTATAGTATGCTTTGATTTCCATTTACTTTCTAACATAACCAAAATTAATCTTAAAATCAATAATATAAATTTTTTGTTTTTTAGTGGAAATTTTTACATGAACAAAGTTATTAACTAATCTTAACTCTCACAAAAATTTAATTATTTTCATATTAATATTATATTAATTACATTATTAAGTTTAAATAAATTTATTTCAATATTAGTTTATTATAATTTTAGTAAATTATACATTATTCTTAATAAATTATATTAGTTAAAAATAAATCATATTAAAATTTACTAAAAGTATAATAAATTAAATATTTTAATTTTTAATAGATTTTAGCTCAGTACTTTATTCCAAAAATTATGTTAACAAAATTTTGAATTCAGTAGTATGTTGAACATTTAATGAAACATTACATAGTTAACCCCCCCTTAACATACAAATACCCTCATATTCATACATTTTTTGGAATAATCGAGAAACTAAATCCTACAAATTTAGGTAAACCGAAAAATTGGGTATTCCAAAAATTGTGTAATAAATGAATGACACAAATATATAATTTCTTTAAAATATTATTTTATTATTTAATTTTGTTAAATATTAGAGAAGTAGCATAATATTTTAAAGAAAATTAATAAAAATAATCAAAAATATATTCCAAAAAATATAAAAAGAAAGATTATAAAATATAGATAATAAATAGAATATACAAAAAATTGCATGATAAACACTATCAAAATTAACTGAATTTTGTGAGGGATAATAACAACAAAAATTAAAAATTGTATTTAAATAAAAAATGGTGTGATTAGGCGGTTAAACAGTAGAGATATAGCAAGAGAAGCAGAAGTTACTATACATATTGGAAATAACAGAATAAATGTACTTTGTACACCCAATAAAATAAGAGAGTTAGCGGCTGGTATAGCTGCAACAAAATTTAGATTGAATAAAATAGAAGATATAAAAGTTTGTGGAAATACGATATACGTATCTGCAAGTCGTATTAAAGAAGAATATTCTAACAACCTAAGCATAAATTTAGAAGAAATAAAAGACAGATTAAAAATAATAGATATAAATGAATACAAAAGAACGAGAGGGTATCATGTATCAGCAATAATTAAAAATGGTAGATGTATATCCCTGAATTACGATGTCAGCAGGCATGCTTGCTTAGCAAAAACGGTTGGAGAGGTTATACTTAAAAATGAGAGCTTAAGCAACTGCTACATCATTTTTTCTGGAAGAATATCAAGTAGTATCGTAAAAATGTGTAAAAATGCTGGTATAAAGCTTATAGTATCAAAAGCTGCTATTTTTGATTTAGCTATAGAATTATGTATAAAATATAATATTTCAGCAGTATCATTTGCAAGTGGCGTTATTGTTGGAGATTGTGTAACTACAGTTTAAAATTTTTCGATAATATTTCAAAATCTTCAAATTTAATTCGAATTAAGTAAAATTAATTCATTTTACAACTTATTCTGCAAAACATTTTTATATCAATAACTATTTATCATGATCCATGTTGGTGCAATGCCCAGTATGTGGAAGTTTATACTATAGAATGTTGTGGAAAGATGGCGATTTTATATACTACAGCTGTGAAAATTGTGGGAATACACTACCAATACCTCTGCAGCGTATAGAGGCCCTCTAACAAAAATATTTTAAAAATTCTAAATTCTTAAATTTTTTATTTTTATGTTCCAACTCTCCAATCGCTTAAATACCTCTTCTGATTCTCAGTTAGCGAATCTATTTCAACACCCAAACTTTCCAATTTTAGTTTTGCCACCATTCTATCGAGTTCTTCAGGAAGTTTGTAAACCCTTTTTTCGAGTTTTTCGTGGTTTTCAGCTATGTATCTAACTGCCATTGCTTGATCTGAAAAACTCATATCCATAACTTCAACAGGATGCCCATCTCCAGCAACAAGATTGACAAGCCTACCTTCTGCAATTAAGTATATCTTTTTGTTGTCTATTTCGTATTCTGTAACACTCTTTCTAACTTCTCTCTTAGATTTACTTATCTCTTCAAGCTTACTTACGTCTATTTCAACATTAAAATGTCCAGCATTTGCAAGTATTGCTCCATCTTTCATTAATCTAAAATGTTCTTCTCTAATCACATCTCTATTTCCAGTAGCAGTTATAAAGATGTCTCCTATTTTTGCAGCTTCATCCATTTTCATAACTTTATATCCATCCATCAAAGCCTCCAAAGCTCTGATCTCATCCACTTCAGTTACTACAACGTTAGCACCCATACCTCTCGCTCTCATAGCTATTCCTCTACCACACCACCCATATCCCGCTACAACTACTGTTTTTCCAGCGATTAGCAAGTTTGTAGCTCTCATTATACCATCTATGGCTGATTGACCAGTACCATACCTATTGTCAAATAGATATTTTGTATATGCATCGTTAACCGCGATTACTGGGAATCTAAGAACGCCCTCTTTTTCCATAGCTTTCAATCTAATTATACCTGTAGTTGTTTCTTCACTTGCTCCAAGAACTTTTATTTTTGATAATTCTTGGTCAGTATGAAGAAGAAATATCAAATCCGCCCCATCATCAACCACTATGTCTGGTTTTGTTAAAGCGACATTTTTCAGAGCGGAGTAGTATTCCTTCTCATTCATACCTCTCTTAGCAAAGCATTTTATTCCCATAGATCTCAAAGCTTCTGCTACATCGTCCTGAGAACTCATTGGGTTACATCCAGTTATTGATACATCAGCTCCACCATCTACAAGTGTTAGTACGAGAACTGCTGTTTTTGCTTCAACATGTAGTGCCATACCAATTTTTAACCCTTCGAGTGGTTTTTCTTTTTTAAATTCAGCTCTTATTTTTGATAGTACTTTCATATGTTTTTCAGCCCAAGCAATCTTTTTTAAACCCTCAGAAATATCTCCTTCCATAAACTGAAATTTTAGTCTCATTTAATAACGATTCTCTTAAAAGCAAAAACTTATATCCCTAACAATTTTTAGCAACCAACAATGAAAGTTCTAATTACAGACCCAATACCCAATGAAGTTGTAGAGAAGCTTAAAAGTGAAGGCTTAGAGGTAGATGTAAAAACGGGTATAAGTGAAGAAGAACTCATATCGATAATACCTGAGTATGATGCATTAATTGTTAGAAGTGGGACTAAAGTAACAAAGAAGGTAATTGATGCAGCAAAAAATCTGAAGATAATTGGTAGAGCCGGTGTAGGTGTGGATAATATAGACTTAGTTGCTGCAACTCAGAAAGGTATAATCGTTGCAAATGCTCCAGGAGGAAATTCAGTATCTACTGCTGAGCATACTCTTGCTTTAATACTATCTGTAGCTAGGAAAATACCTCAGGCTGATAGAAGTGTTAAAGAAGGTAAATGGGAAAGGAAAAAGTTTGTGGGAATGGAACTTAGAAATAAGACAATAGGAGTGATTGGCCTCGGAAAAGTAGGGTATGAGGTGGCTAAAAGAGCAAGAGCTTTGGAAATGAACGTTATTGCGTATGATCCGTACATCAGTGAAGAAAGAGCCAAGCAGATAGGTGTTAAACTTGTATCTCTTGAAGATTTAATAAAAAATTCAGATATAATAACAGTTCACGTTCCAAAAACTAAGGAAACAGAAAATTTAATTGACGAAAAAGCTATTTCTATGATGAAAGATAGGGTATATATAATAAATTGTGCGAGGGGCGGAATTGTAAATGAAAAGGCTCTCTATGAAGGTTTGAAGAGTGGCAAAGTTGCGGGTGCAGCTCTCGATGTTTATGAGAAAGAGCCCCCTGATCCAAACAATCCGATTTTAAAGCTTGAAAATGTAGTTACAACACCACATCTTGGTGCTTCTACGAAGGAAGCGCAATTAAGTGTTGGTATGACTATTGCAAATGAAATAATAAACTTAGCTAAGGGCTTACCTGTCAAAAACGCCGTTAATTTACCGAGTGTGGAAGTTAGAGAATACGAATATATAATGCCATACTTAAAACTGGCTGAAAAGATGGGTAAGTTGGCTGCTGCAAGACTAAAAGTTGCAAAAAGAGCAATTGAAAAAGTGAGAATAACGTTTAGAGGTAAATTAGCGGATATGAATACTGAGTATATAACAAGAGCTTTATTAAAAGGGCTTTTACAGGGTATTGTTTCTAATATAAACCTTGTATCCGCCTTACCTGTAGCAAAAGAGAGAGGTATAGAAATAGAACAAGCTACAGGAGACGTCTCTACATACGAAAGTTTACTCGAAGCTGAGATAAGCGATGGTGAAAAGAGTATAAAACTTACTGGAACTTGCTTTGGAAACGAATATAGAATAACAAATATCGACAAGTACAAAGTGGATTTTGTTCCAGAAGGACATTACATTATTTCACTTCATGAAGATAAACCGGGAGTGATTGGCAGAGTTGGTACCTTGCTTGGTAGCTATGGAATAAACATAGCGGGAATGATTGTGGGTAGATATGGTGGTAGGGGTGGCATTCAATTAATGTTGTTGAGAGTTGATGACCCGCCAAACGATAAAGTTTTAGAAGACATGGTAAAACTTGATGGAATAATTGATGCTGTATATGTATATTTATAAATTTTTAAAATAATTTTAATCAAAACTAGCTAATTTTAATCATCCTCCAGCGATTGGTGGAAAAATAGCGATTACATCACCATCTTTTAGTTCTTTTAATTCATCTTTAATGTTTCTGCCATTTATAGTAATTATTCTATCATCTCTTATTTTCCCATCCTTCATTACTTCATCTAAGAATTCTTTACCAAGTATTTTTGAAGCTTGTACAAGACAATCCTCAATATTCTCGCATTCCACTTCTACTTCTTTTCCAAATTTTTCCCTTAAAGTTGCAAACAGCTCTATTTTTACTTTAACCATTTAGATTCACCTTTCAGATAACCATTTAAAAAAGCTCTCCAAAGCCCTTCTTCTATGTGAATACTCATTCTTTTCGTCACCCATTTCAGCAAAAGTTCTACCTTCATATTCAAATATGGGGTCATAACCAAATCCGCCAGTACCTCTAATTTCATTTGCAATTTTCCCTTCAACTTTTCCTTCAAATAATTTTATTTTATTCCCATCCCAGTATGCAATTATTGCCATAAAAAAAGCTGTTCTATCTTCAATTCCATCCATTAGCTTAATAATACCTTCATTACCTATGGTCTTAAAAACGTACGATGAGTAGGGCCCAGGAAAGCCGTTTAATGCTTTAATAAATAATCCGCTATCCTCTATAAAAAAGGGCGAGTCCATTTTTTTTGTAAGCATTTCTGCACTCAGCTTAGCAATCTCTCTTAAATCATTGCCTTGAGGTTCTAAGTATTCTAACTGAATCCATCCAACATTTACTCCATATTTTTCACCTATTTTTCTGGCTTCTCTGTATTTACTTTCGTTAGATGTAATAAATATTACTTCAACCATGAATGAAATTTTTCCTTTCTAAATAACTTTTTTTCGGTTAACAAAAAAAACATTAAAAATTTATTTCGAAAGTAAAATTCTAAGCTTGTCTGGATCGTACTTCCAGTCCTTTGGCAATACGCCTTTTTCTTTGTAGTAGTTTGATAATCTCCAAATTTTAGCTTCAATCAGCTGTAAACCTCTTATGTTGTGGTAGTCTTTTTTGTGAACAGAGGTATGCTTTCTTAAATTAATAGCTTTCTTTATCAACGCTTTTAGATCCTCAGGTATTGTTATTTCAACGCCCTCTTCTTTTAAAATTTGGAGAAGTTTTTTGCCAGTTACTTGTCTCACTGAAGGTATGCCATACCTATCTCTCAGAATCATACCGATCATGCTTGGCTCATATCCTTCAGAATACAATTCTACGATCTTCTTTCTTAGATCCTCCGCACTCATTTCTACCCATTCAGGAGGTGAATCTCTATAAATTCTCTTTGATCCTGAACTACCCCTTCTCCTTGCATGCATTCTCGCCATACTTCAAACACCCAAACCTTAAAGCTACAAACAGAATATATATTTTCCGGCTAATCGTACTCTCTCCACGTTTTTCCACATTTTGTGCATCTAAAGAACCTAACTTCACTCTCATCCGCAGCTCTTAACTGTCTCAGCCACCAATAAGCTTCTTTGTTTCCGCAGGCTGGACAAACAACTTTCGTAGTAGGTAGAGTTTTTAGATTTTCTCCTTCTATTACTGGTACTTCTTCTCTGTTCTTCTTTTCAAATATTATTTCTTCTTCTTCGTCTTCCACACTTTTTTCATACCCACACTTTCTGCAAACAAGCTTATTTCCTTGGTATATCATTATACTTTTACATTTTGGGCAAAATTCCATTTTCTATCGCCTCCTTAATCATTTTAGAATGATCAAATGCCAACTCACTCTTTAAAACTTCTTCTAAACTTAATAAATAAACTTGCTCAGCATCATCTCCCGCCTTTAATTCGCCCCCAACTGGCTTAACAGTAAAACAAATTGAAACAAAATGTCCTCTTGGATCCCTATTAAAATCAGAATAAACACCAACTATTTTATCCGGAATACAAATTAATCCTGTTTCTTCCTTAAGCTCTCTTACTAAAGCATCTTCAACTTTCTCCCCATATTCAACTATTCCTCCAGGTAATGCAAGTTTACCTTTGAAAGGTTCTTTCTTCCTCTTTATCAAAACAATTTTACCTTTGTACATTACTATTCCATCCACCGTCAAAGTTATGCACTTCAAAAATCATACCTCCTGTTTAGTATGCTCTTCCATTTTTTTAATTTTTTGTTGAGAGTATTAAAAGCCCAAGCAACATCACCAACTCTCGATAGAGTGTGACTATCACTTCCAACTGAGTACATAACTTTACTACTCGCAATTTCTATAATTTCAATTGGTGGAGATCTATGTGCCGAATTAACTTCAAGAGCTATATCATTTTCAACCAAAACATCTATTACCTCCATGTCCATTTCATCTAATCCCTCCTCATAAGTACCAAAAATTGAGGATCTATAGTGCCCTAATATATCAAAATCACAGTTTTTAGCACATTCTATTATTCTCTTGCAGTACTCTTTTTTTGGTAAAACTTCATGTATTGATGCTATTACTAACTCAAACTTGTGTTTAGGCTTTACAATCATACTATCAGCATCGATACCACATTCTATGGCATCAAAAATTTTGATATCAAATTTACTTTGACAGTATTCAATTTCTTCCTTTCTTTTTTTAGCTTTACCTTCATCTAATCCAAGAGGATGTTCTATTGAATGATCGGCTAACGCAATTATTCTCAGGCCTTTTTCTTTTGCTTTTCTTGCTATATCTTCTACACTTCCCTCTCCATCGGAATAATAAGAGTGTATGTGTAAGTCAAACACAGCTATTGTTGCTAGCACCGTAGTATAAATTTTTCTTTCAAAATACCTCTTTAAACACTTTTTCGAGATCCATTGCAAAGGATAGTATTTTACTCTCCTCAAAGTAATTTCCCATTATTTGGATACCCACTGGTAATGATTTTATGAATCCCGCTGGTAAAGATAGTGCTGGAATTCCTGCTAAATTTATTGGTACTGTATTCACATCCATTTTATACATTGTCAATGGGTCAGCAAGTTCTCCAATCTTGAAGGGTAGGGCGGGCATTGTTGGAGAGATTAACAAATCGTACTTAGCCAATGCACTTTCAAAATCTCTTTTAACAAGAGTTCTAACTTTAAGTGCTTTTAGATAGTATTTTCCATAGTAACCCGCAGATAAAGCGTAGGTACCAAGCATAATTCTTCTTTTTACTTCCTCACCAAAACCCAATGATCTAACTTTTGAAAAGTATTTAGTCCAACTATCAAGTTCTTCAAGAGCAAAACCATATCTTACACCATCATATCTTGCAAGATTTGATGAAGCTTCTCCAGTTGCAATTATATAGTAAGCGGCAAGAGCGTACTTAAAGGAGGGCATACTAACTTCTCCAACTTCAAAACCCATATTTTTTATTATTTCTACAGCTTCTTCAAACCTACTGTTTACTTCTTCGTTTCCACCCATTTCTTTTACAATACCAACTTTAAATTTTTTACTACAATATTCAAATTTAAATTCTCTCCCAGCATTCGTTGAATCCCTCTCATCTTTACCCGCAATTATTTCGAGTAGAAGTGCCAAATCTTTTACACTACAAGCCATAGGACCAATCTGCTCCAAAGAATTAGCATAAGGTATTAGCCCGTATCTTGAAACTAATCCATAAGTGGGTTTTAATCCAACTACTCCACAAAAACTGGCAGGACATCTTATACTACCACCAGTATCACTCCCAAGAGCAAGTACAGCTTCATCCCCTCCAAGACAGGCACCACTACCACCACTACTACCCCCTGCTACCCTACTGAGATCGTAAGGGTTTCTAACAACTCCAAAGTAAGAAGTCTCAGTTGTTGTACCCATAGCAAACTCATCCATGTTCGTTTTTCCTATGATTATGGCTCCTTCTCTTTTTAAATTCTCGATAACGTGAGCATCAAAAGGTGGTATGTAGTTCTCCAGCATTTTTGAGCCGCACGTAGTTCTAATGCCTTTTGTAGATATACAATCCTTAATTGCTATGGGAATTCCAGCTAATTTTCCACTTTTTTGACCCTTATCGTATTTTTCGGCTTCTTTGAGAGCCAAATCTTTACATAAAGTGATGTATGCATTGAGTTTGCTTTTTTCAATTCTATCGTAAATTTCACAAACTAAATCATAGCATTTTTCACTTTCCAATCTTTCTTTCCATTCATCGATTGTTATCATTTTTTCACCTCATTCAACTATTTTCGGCCCTTTGAAATATCCGTTTTCTACGTGCTTCGCATTTGCAAGTGCCTCTTCTCTACTCAATCCTTTTTTTGGAATATCCTCTCTAAACACATTTTTTATAGGTAAAACTTGAAAAGTTGGTTCTACATCTACATCTACTTCATCTAAAAGGTTAAAGTAGCCAATTATACTTTCAAACTCCGCTCTAAACTTTTTAGCCTCTTCTTCACAAATTTCTATTTTTGCAAGTTCTGCCACTTTGTAAACATCTTCTTCCGTAAGCATGTTTTTTCAAACGCATTATGGATTAAAAAACTTGGTGTCAATGGTAAAGTTTAAGTTAGCAAACGTAAACTAATCTTGATGTCTTGCATATTTTGCAAGTACTTTTCAAGCTGTGGAGGCAGAGCTGAAATTTGCGAATATTTTGAGTTAAAAGAAACAAAGGATAGGCAAGATAATACAATAACTAAATTGAAAAACGTAACTAAGGAATCTATGACTATAAAAGAGGCAGCAGAAAGACTAAATATGACCGTAACTGAATTTCTTGAAATATTAGGGCAAATGGAAAGAAACGGTAAAATAAAATTGGAATTGAAATAAAGTAAAATATCTTGCTAAAATATTTTACAATTATTTATATACAAATTAAATAGGCTTTAGGCTTACCGAAAACTTTAAATTATCTGAATAATTATTCAATTTAGGAGGTGATAGTATGCCAGGTGGTGACAGAACCGGACCACTCGGACTTGGACCAAGAACTGGAAGGGGAATGGGTTACTGTTCAGGATACAACAGACCCGGATTTATGAACAGATGGTTTGGTAGATTTGGTTTCGGTAGGTTTGGTAGAGGGTTTGGTAGAGGAAGAGGTTTCGGCAGAGGATTCGGTAGAGGATGGAGATTTTGGTAATTTTTTAATTTTTCCATACATCTAATTTTTCAATTCTATCAAAGATGCCAATAACGTGATAAAATGTTGTAACTTCTCTGAGCTCTCTTAAATCATCTTTTTCAAGTTTCTTTTCAACTTCTACAAAGAATATATAGTCGCCTAATTCTGTTTTTGCCGGTCTTGACTCAAGTTTTCTGAGATTTATGCCCCTCCTATAAAACACTTCAAGAACATCTTTTAGCGATCCGGGCCTATCTTCAACACCAAAGAATAGTGATGTTATTTTTCCCCTAAGTTCACCTTTACCTTTCTTTCTTATCAGATAAAATCTTGTTTCATTTGTTTTGACATCCTGTATTCCTTTTTTCAAAATATACAATTTGTGCAATCTTGCAGCATTTTCTGAAATTATAGCTGCACTGTTTTCGTCTAAAAGGGATACAGCATCTGAAGTACTTTTAGTGTACTTTATTTCAGCGTTTAAGTAGTTGTTTATAAAGCCCATACACTGTGCTATTGCTTGTGGATGAGAGTATATCGTTTTTATTTCTTTTAGTTCAATAGGTCTTTTTGCGGCAAGACAATGTACAATCTTTAAAGTTGTTTCACCAAAAACTTCAACATGTGAACTCATTAAAGAATCTAAAACAGATATAACCGTACCATTCACCGAATTTTCTATTGGAACTAAACCATAATCTGCAGATTCATTTTCAACACATTTTATTATCTCATCCGTGTTTGAACAGTACTTCAAAGGTAGTCTTGAACCCACTAATTTTAGTGCTGCTTCTTCACTAAAGCTTCCAGCTGGCCCAAGCACAGCAAGAGTTTTCTTTATACCTAAAATACGATATTCCTCTTCTTTTGTTAAATTCATTATTCGTTCAAAAATTTCTTGAATATATGTTGGACTTAAATCTGTTTTAGAAAGTAGATCTTTTATTTTTACTTCTTCAACTTCAGCCACCTCTACAGGCTCATTTAGATCTCTTTTAAATAAAGCTATTTTTCTCCCAGCAGAAGTTCTTCTTTCTATTAATTTAAGTATTAGGGAATCGACAGCTCTTATATATCCTCTTAACAGCTCAATTGTTGATACATCCCAAGTAGCTTTACAAGCATCAAGAATTAAAGTACTATTAATATGGTCATCAAAATCATCTTTTAACTTTAAGAAAATATCCTCAAAACTTTGCTTATTTTTAAGTTTTCTATCGAGATCCTCTAAGCTTTTTATAAATTCCCTTCTAAGTATTTCAGCATTTTTTTGTATGTGCCAGTACATACTCCAGTCTTGGTTAATAATTCTGGATGCAAGTTTATAGAGTACAGCAAATATTGGAGATGAATACTTTAACTCATCTCTACTGAACTTATCTTTAAGGAAGTAGGCCATACCCAACAATAGAAAGTGACTTATGCCTTGAATCTTTGCCATTTCCGCATCATGTTCTTCGGGACTTAGCTCACTAAGAATTGCCCCAGCTTTTTTGAATTCGTTTAGAATTATTTCTTCTTCCTTTCTGCCACTCTTTTTAACTATAATTATGTTCGATAAACCTATTTCGCTATCCGGTCCAAACATCGGATGAATGCTCATATAATCAAAATTAGCCTGCTCAAGATACGGAATTGAAAAAGATTTTATTGATGCTATATCAACAACCAATGCATCAGGACATTTTTCCTCTATATCTCTTACTGCTGTAGGTATGCACTGCATAGGTACGCACAGAAAAATTACGTCTCCTTTAACTTCATTAGTATCTCTTTTTTCGGGAATTATATCATAACACTTTACATCGTAACCTCTGGAGAAAAAGAACTCTTTAAAAAATCCACCCATTTTTCCGGCTCCATAAATCAATATTTTTGGTTTCATAATTTCACACCCAGTATTTCGAAAATTTTTCTTGCATTATCTACACTAAGCTGCCCCGGTGCAACGGCTTTCCCTTCTGAACAATAAATAAATGGAGATCCAAGAATTACAGCAAGAATTCTGGTATATGAGTATTTTTCACCCATTAAAAAAGCTACGACATCCTCATATTCACAGAGTATTTTAACGATTGTTTGTACATCTTTTTTCTCCCTTCCCATAACTGCAATTTTAAAAATATCACCTCTTCTACTTTCTACCATATCTCTAAGCTCTGTGAATTTAGGAGTTCTTTTAAAATTGTGATAGGATTCAATAATTTTAAATGGTAAATCAAAAAACTCTCCTCTTGCATAAACTTCTATGTCCGCATAATCAAAAACATTTAAGTACTTTCTAAATATGCTAAGCCTTTCTTCCTCGTTACCCTTAAATTTTCCGCCATCATCAGCCTTTCTTACTGTAATTATCTTTGGCTTTTCAATTTTTTCTATATCTTTTTTTTCAGGCAAATTTTTGAATAGATCCAATCTAAATTCAAGTACATCAGCCTTACTTTTTATAGCTTCATCCAAGGATCTAATTGATGAAACTATCATACTCACTTTTCCAGTATATACTCATCAACACCTACGCCAAAGTGTCTGGCTTTTTCACCAAGCCAAACTAAAACTTCATCTCCAGCTTTCAATTCAGCAACAGATACATGCTTTCCTCCCGGTGCAACGAGTTTTATTGTTTCCGCATTTTGGAGTATCACTACTCCCTCTGAATCTTTTACCTTAGCTCTGACAAGGACTAATGGTCTTCTTTCTATTTTTACTCTGCCAACATAGCTTTTTCTAACTGATCCATCATGTTTAACAATCTCTACTTCATCTCCAGCTTTTAATTCAGCAAGATACTTTGTTTTTTCACCAACTTTTACATACGAACTTACACATCCAGCATTAACTCTAAATGGTCTTGAAGCAACATATTCACTCTCTTCACTTTCACTTCCTACTAAGAACATGAAACCGGCACTACTACCAACGAGCATACCTTCTCCAACACTCATTAGAGTTACAGTATCCACACAAACTCTTTCTCCAACGCCAAGAGGCCTTACTTCTTCTACAACAGCAGTACTAAGCTTTATCTTTCCAGCCTGTTCTGAAACAATTCTATAAAATTCAAGCATACCTTCTCTTCCAACATCACTTTTAACGGCAATCCCATCAGCACCTTTTTCAAGAGTTGTTAAAACTACTCTTGCATCATCGATATTATTAACTTCAGCTATCAGTTTTGCATTCTTTTTCATTGCAATTAAGTTTTCAAGTGGAATTATTCTCCAATCTGAAAAACTTAAAAACAGATAAGATGCATCAGAAGATAGTTCTATAGCTTTTAGCTGTTCATCTGCTGAAGTTATATCGATGAAGTAAACACCCGTACCATTATATTTACCTTTAATACCTTTTCTCGCTATAACTCCAATTCTACCCAGTTTTCTTGCTTTTTCGGCGTATGGCTCATCAACAACTACGCCAGTAAACCCTATTTCTATTGCATCTTTTACTTGCTCCTTTACTTCTTCCCAATTATCTCCCTTTGTTAGTAACCATATTTCTTTCATATACCACATTCACCTCAGTTATGCTATCATGTATCACACGTTTTAAATCTTTTACCATCTCTTCAGGTCTTTCAGCTTGGAAAACATTTCTACCTATAGCAACCCCGGACGCTCCTGCTAAAATTGCTCCCCTCACTTCCTCGAATAGTTCTTCACAATTTTTTTTGCTTCCACCAGCTACAACCACTGGAACTTCACAGTACTCTATAACTTCCGCAAAACTATTGGGACTGCCAGTATAACAGGTTTTTACAATATCTGCTCCAAGCTCATACCCAACCCTAACCGCATGTTTCACAGTATCTACGTTTACTTCGACCCCCTCGCCCCTCGGATACATCATTGCCAAGAGTGGTAGTCCGTATGAATCGCATATTTCAGATACTAAGCCTGCATCTTTCAATTGCTCACATTCAGTTTTGCTACCTATGTTTACGTGTATGCTTACAGCATCAGCTCCAAGGTATATTGCCTTCTCTACTGAGCAAACCAAGACTTTTTCGTTTTTATGATATATTGTAGAACCGCTCAAGTGAACTATTAAAGCAGACTGCATATTTTCCACGTACTGTGAATTTTTAACGACACCTTTGTGCAAAACCACTGCATCAACTATTGAATCTATTTTTTCTAAAATTTTATCTATTTTTTGAATTCCTCTTACTGGGTAGCTTATTCCATGATCCATTGGCACTATTAACGTTTTTCCGTCGGGCATAATCCTTTTCAAACGCCTTTTTTTGCCAACATCAGACATAGTATAACACACCCCCAATGCTAAATAACAACCAAATTTAAAAAACAAAATAGCTCCAGCTAAAGAAAAATCTACTTACAAAAATACCAAGGTTCAATCTTGCTAAATGGGTAAATACCATTGGTATAGGATTACATCCAAATTATTTAAATTTTTCGAACATCACTTTGATTTTGTTTTACTTTTTACATATTATAAATATATTTTCATCAATAATTTAATTTTAAATTTAAAATTAAAAATTGAAAAATGGTTAGTAAGTACATGGTACAAGTAAAATTGGAAGTACTGATTTTCTAATTACAGATTCTGCTGTACTACCCATTAACAATTCTTTTATTTTACTTCTTCCTTTCTTGCCAATTACAATAATCGTAGAACCTCTGACTACTGCTTCCTGAATTATTTCATCAGATGCTACGCCAGCGCTAACTTCTATATCGCAATCACACTTGAACTGTTTTGCAAGACACTCAAGTTGTTCCATTGCTTTTTTAACGTTAGATTCGATTTCATCATGTTTGCCATAATCAACAACATGGAAGAGTGTAGCAGTTTTTATATAATCTTCAAACAGAACTTTAACAACATCTATTATATGCCCAGAACAAGTCCCAAGTCCAAGAGCAATTAGAGGTCTCTCAAAAACTCTTCTTGCATCCCAAAAACACTTAACACTCTTTTTCGCTTTATCCCACTCATATTTAACGAGCAATACCGGCTTTCTTGCAATTCTTGCAACGTTAGATGCTGTAGTTCCAATAATCATATGTCTCAACACATTTTCACCTTTTGATGGCATAAATATAATATCAACGTTCTCCTCGTCAGCCACCTTTGATATTTCTATAGCTGGGGTACCAACTCTCACTATGGTTTTTGTAACGTTAATACCCATGTCTCTAAACTCTTCTGCAACTTTTTCGAGTTTATTTCTAACTTCTTTTCTATACTCGTCCATAACGTTTGGTAAAGCAGTCGTGTCTATTATATGAATAAGCACAAGCTCTTCTGCGACACCACTACTAAAGAATTTAGGAATACAATTTCCTATAGCGTGTTCGCTAACCATTGAGAAATCTACAGGAAATAATATTCTCTGTATCATACACATCACCTCTCCTCTTAAGTACATAATAATTATGATTAAAAAAGTATATATACTTTTCCAAAATCTTGAACATTTTCATTAAATTAATTCTATTCCTTCTAAAATCCAACATTTCCAAAAAACAAGCTGTAAAATAAGAGATACCAGCAATACGAACTTAATCAGCGAGTCGCTCATCTTAAAATTGATTAATATTATTGATTAAAGTTATATTTTATATTTTGAGATTTCGGAGAATAGATAGACTATATAATTATTTTTGTATTGTATCACGATGAAATTTTTTAGATTTTTGATAGATGTTTTGTAATATCTTTAATTTGAAAAAGAACAGAAAGATAAAAGTCGGGCATCTTTATATATGAGTTGCACTATTGAAGATTCCAGA
>Ga0256840_1001063_pt1 | contig 26634 bp, 18 predicted proteins | sample 355202metaG_FD_185969 | JGI IMG/M metagenome (GOLD analysis project Ga0256840, IMG submission 185969) | Hydrothermal vent microbial communities from Mid Atlantic Ridge, Atlantic Ocean - 355-202 | ecosystem: Environmental > Aquatic > Marine > Hydrothermal vents | place: Atlantic Ocean: Mid... | reverse complement strand
ACTATAATAAGATTGTATAGTTAATATCTAACCTAATGGAAACCATATAGAAGTATCTATAAGTGTGAGTTGAAAATAATAGTATAAACTATTAAAGAAAATCACACTTATAGATAGGAAGCATTGTGCTTAGATTGGTTAAATATACATATACAATCTATTTAACAACATATAAACAACATAGCTCGTTATTTGATTATCAACATCTTTCACAAACTCCGACAGTATAATATTGTTATATTATTGTTGATATATCAACATATATGGAAATAACGAGCTGTGTATTTTGAATTATATAAAATTAGTTGTGTGTTTATATATTGTGTAAATAAGCGTTATACTTCCTATCTATAAGTGTGATTTTCTTTAATAGTTTATACTATTATTTTCAACTCACACTTATAGATACTTCTATATGGTTTCCATTAGGTTAGATATTAACTATACAATCTTATTATAGTTAAATATGAAAATAAATGAATGATTAATTTAAATAAAACTTAAATATTTATTTATATATAAAAATAATATCTATAATCTTTTATTTAACATTGAAAATAATTCATATTTTATGAACAATATAAAATATAACAGAAAGGTTTATATAGTATAAACACCTATGGTATATTGTAAATAATCTTACGATATATTATAACAGAAAGGTTTATATAGTATAAACACCTATGGTATATTGTAAGTAATCTTACGATATATCATAACAGAAAGGTTTATATAGTATAAACACCTATGGTATATTGTAAGTAATCTTACGATATATCATAACAGAAAGGTTTATATAGTATAAACACCTATGGTATATTGTAAGTAATATATAATAAAAAAACAATGGTGTATAACAATGAATATTGATGAAAATGTGTTGGTTAAAGAATTGATAGATAAAGGAATGAGTGAAGATGCTGCTGTGGAAACAGCTAAATTGTATATGGAAGCTAAATCTGAGGAAACAGTTAAGAAAGCAACATTACCATTTCCCACTTTATCATTCAACTCAAAAGAACCACAATTAAACGGGTTTAATAAATTTGTTTCAAAACCAGTATATAGTGAAGATGGTAAAGAAAAAATTAGGTATGATGAAGTTTTAGGGGATGAAATTGAATGTATTATAGTCCATTCTAATACACAATGCGGTATGTTTAAACAATTTAAAACAACAATTGAGCCAAAATATACAAAGAAAATAAATCACATTGAGTTAGAAAGTGGATTAAAATTAGATGAATATTGTAAGAAAAATAATATTTCATTGGATAATGTGGATTATACAAATATTTATTTAATGCTTGTTAAAGTAGATGGTGAATATAAACCATATATACATTATGCTACAAGCAGTAGAAGTATGGAGATTTCAAACAGCTTAAAGGATTATGAATATGGTATTGTTGAACTTAAAATTGGATTAACTACAAAACCATCAAAATTCGGAACATATATGACATTTGAAGTTAGAGGTAAAAGGAATTTAACTAAGGCTGAGATTGAAACAATTAGAATTGATTGTATAAAATCAATTGCTGAGTTTAAAAAATATGTTAATGAATTCAACAACCAAGTTAAATCTGATTTATCAGAACAACAAAATATATTTGATGTATAAATCAGTTTAATTTTCTGGTTTATTTTTTTTTATAACTATACTAAACAATTATAGTTTATATAAACCATTTTACAAATAAAGTATATAAATGATGAAAACTATATAATTAGTTAATCAATAATTTTATACTAAACTATAATTGTTTATATTATAAAATAGTTATATATACCATAAAATATAAAATATTATTTAATCAACAAAGAGGTGGTTTTATGGTAAAAACATTAGAATTTTTAGATGGTATATATGATAAATATAACTTAAATGATAATGAAAATGCTAATATTCTAAGCTCAAATAATTTATTTGAACTTAGAATTAATGATAATGAACAAAAAATGTTAGCAAAAGAGTTGTTAGATAGTTATGATAAACAGTTATTTACATTACACGAAAATTGTTATTATCATATACATGATTTAGGATTTTTTATTAGCAGACCAAATTGTTTATTTCACGATATTAGAAAGATTTTAAGAAATGGGTTAGATGTATTACACACAAAATCAAAACCTGCTAAAAATTTAATGTCTGCTGTGTCTCATATAATAAATGTTGCTTCATTTGGACAAGCTCATTGTGCTGGTGGACAGGGATTACCACATATGTTAGCATTATTAGCACCATTAGCTACACCTGAAATTGTATTATCTGAGTTAGAATTAAAGGAATATAATTCTGGAAATGTTGATGCTATACAAATATATAAAGACAGAATAAAAAATGCTTTACAACACTTTGTATTTCAAGCAAATCAAATATCACCAAGTAGAGGATTACAAACAATATTTCTATCATTAACAATAACAGCTAAAATACCAGAGTTTTTAAGAGATGAAAAAACGGGATATATTGTTAATGGTGATAAAACATTTGGAGAATTTGAAAAGGAACATCTATTATTAACTAAAACATTACTAAAACTATTAAATGAAGGTGATGGTAATAATAAACCATTTAACTTTCCAAATACAATATTTATTGTAAATGAAGACTGTTTAAGTGGTATTGATGATGAATTAGTTGAGTTATTAATGTATAATATGAATAATATTGGAAACACATACCTATTAAATAATTTAAATTACGGTAATAAAACAAATGCTGTTATGGGTTGTAGAACATATTTGGATGATACTTTAACTGAAAATCCAAATACAGATGTGTTTTCAACTGGTAATATGGCATACATAACTATAAATTTACCAAAATTAGCTTTATTAGAATTTTTGGATGTTGAAAACTCTGAATATGATAGTGAATTAACATATGGATATATATCAAAAGTAATGCAAAATATAATAAAAATACTATTAATAAAACGAGAAATAATAAAACAAAATCTAAAAAACAACTTATATCCATTATTTACAAATGATACATATAAAGATGAAAATGGATATTATTATAATATTGGTATAACATCTAACGGAATTGGTATTGTTGGCTACGATGATGCTGTAAAATTAACAAATTCATTTGTTGTTGATAAATTGATGAATTGTATTAGAGAACACATAAATAAATTAAATTTATATACATACAAAGAATTATGTAGTATGTATGATGTGGAATATGTTGAATTAGATGGTGTTGAAGAACATACAAGATTTAGTATGTTAGGTAGTCCAGCAGAAAGTTGTTCTTATAGATTTAAACAATATGATAATAAAATATATGACAAATATTTTAAGAAAGTTGGAATATATGATAAGAAATATTATACAAATTCAATAATGGTAAATGAATTATCTGGTATTACAGCACATAGTAAAATAATTAAGGAACAGGTATGGCATAAGATTTTAGATGGTGGTATAATATGCCACTTATGGAATGCCACAAAGTCAGATTTAATAAATTATAAAAATCAATTTAAATATTTATTAAAATTATTAAAAGAAACTTATGTAAGATATATTACAATATCAAACATAATAATAACCTGTAATGAATGTAATAATACATTTGTTGGTGGTTATAATGATAACTGTTGTAAATGTGGTAGTGATAATGTAATAAGACAAACTAAAATAACCGGATATTTACAAAACATAGATGGGTTTAATGAAGGTAAGAAATCAGAAGTTATCAACAGAGGAAGTTTTAAATTATAAGTAAAAGGTGATAAAAATGTTTAAAATATTAAATAAAATGGGAATTATAGTTGAAGCAAATGAAAATAATAAATATGATAAAATTACTATAAGATTTGAGAATACAACTTTACATGATGAATTTGGATTTTTAAAATATAATGGTATGTATATTATACCAAAAGATAAAAATAAATATAAATACATAGATATATTACTATGTGGTAGAATATGTAATGGGGTTGTTGTTGAAGAAATAAAAAAAATTGTTAATTCTAATATTAACTTAAAAGAAGCTATAATTAAAGTTTTAAAAGAATTAGATGAAGAATTAGTTAAGTTTTATGATGAATTTGGTAAATGTGTTTATTATAAAAATGAAGTTATACCATTAAAGAATATGTATAATGTAAATATTAACATTTTAGTATTTATTAAAGATAATAAACCCATAATATCCCTTGATGGAACAACAGTGTATATGAAAGGTTATGATAGTGATAATGTAAAAATGTCAGATATAAAAGATTGTAAAAACTTTGAATTCATAAATACCGATTATGAAGGTATGTTATACATTGATACAAAAGATTTTTCTTATATAATAAAAGAAAATATAAATACACCTAATAGTATTGATAAATTAATAGATAAGTTAGTCGATGAGTTAAATTATATTGACAAATATACAAAACCAAAAAACACAGTTATAGAAACATATAAATATAAATAGAAAAGTATATATATAATTAATTATATACTTAAACATTATATGATTTAAAACAAATAAAAATGGTGATAATATGAATGAAGGAGATATTAAATTTGTTTCAAAAGTGTTAAACAATGAGTATAGATTTAAAGTATTAATGTATTTAATTAAAAATGAAGATAAAGAACCAACAACAACCGAATTACAGAATGTTATTGGAGAAAAGTATATTCAAGGTGCTTGGAGAACTTTAAATAACTTGGTAAAATGGAATATATTAAAAAAGACAAAAGTAGATAAAAATGCAAGATTTTCTTTTGCTGACACAGAAGAAGCTGATTTAATTAAAAAATATATTAATTTAAGTAGAAAATTAAATTCAGATAATAAAGATAATTAAAACAAATATTTATTATTATTTTTTCTAAAAAAATGGTGATAGTAATGATAGTAAATATATTAAATGATAGATATGGAGTAAGGGAAATAGTAAAAGAAAATGAAAAATCTATGTCTATATTTAAAAAATTCAATAATTATATTATAATAGATAGAAAAAATATAACTAAAGCTAAGAAAATAATAGAGAATGCAGAAAAAAACCTAATTAATGAATTAACAGATGAGTTGATATTGGAAACATCAACTAAAAATAATATAAGCATTGATGAAGCTATAAAATGGTTAAATCCGTTTAGGGTTGAATTTGATGACGATGGTAAATTATATTCTAAGATTATATTAAAAGACAACTATTCATTATATGAGATAAAAGAATTATTGTATAACAATGGGATAGATACTTATGAAGGTGATTTATCAGTTGTTGATAGATATATAATAGATAAATTACCTAATATGGATTTAGAATTAAATAAATTAGATATTGTTTATTACGATATAGAAACTTATGATATTGGTGAATTACAAAATGATGAATATGGTAGAATTATACCAACTACACCAATATTATCAATAGCTATGATAGACAATAAAGGAAATAAAAAGTTTATAGCAAATCTAAATAAAGATAATGTAATAGCAGGTGAAAAGGAATTATTAATAGAATTTTTAAATTATGTTTATAAATATGATATAATAATAGGTTGGAGAAGTTCTATGTTTGATGATGTATATATAGAAAATAGAAGTGAATATCACGGAATATACCCACAACAATTTAAAAGATTAGTAAAAATAGATTATTGGAAACTTTATGAAGATAAAGTTCAAAATAAACCAGATAAAGTTTCATTAGATAATGTGGCTGAATTCGAGGTTGGTATAAATAAAGTTAAAATTAACACTAATTCAACCAAAACTATTGGTAATGGTAGAATTGTAGAATTATGGGAAAAACATATTTGTAGTTATAGTGATAATAATATATCTGATGTTATTATAAATGATATATTTAATAGATATGGGACAAATACTGAGGTTGTATCTTTATTATCATACAACTACAAAGATGTTTTAGTATTACAAAAATTGGAGGAAAAACTAAAACTATTGGATATTTTAGTTTCTATGGCTAATTTAAACAATATATTAATATCACAAACATTAAAAGGGTCTAAATTCTGGGATATAAAATTAATAAGATACTTTAATGATTTGGGTGTTAGATTACAACATAAATATAAAGTTACAAAATCTGATAATATAGTTACGCATACAATAATATTAGATGATGATTACAAACCTATTAAAATAGAAATAGTAGGAAGTTATAAATGATGGTGATAAATAATGGAGATAATACAAATAGCTGAACCTAATAAGATAGCTGGTGGATACACATTCAACTATTACACTGGTTTATTTGAACATTTAAAAACATTTGATTTTGCTGGACTATATCCATCAACTATAATAGAGTGTAATATAGCACCAGAAACAATAATAACAAAGGAAATAGCGGATAAACACAATATACCATATTGTAGAATACCTATGGATATTCATGCTATTAAAAAGAATGAGATGGATTACAATTCTGTATTAAATGAACTAATTAATGATAACATAATTAAAAAAATAGATGATAATATAATAATTGAAGTTATATTACCATTAATTAAAAATAAATCAACACAAATAACAGAATTAACATTTTTAAACCTATTAAAAGATAATAATATAATAGAACCAGCTACAAAGTGTAGTAGAGAGATAACTTCAATATTTGATATATTTAAATTACGTGCGAATTCTAAATTTATATATGGTGTAGATGAGTATAAATTTATAAATAAATCAATATTAAATGATATGGTAATAAATATATATGATTTACCAAAATATAAAGATTGTATTTTAATGGGTAATTATATAATAAGATATAATAATAACTTATATTCTATAAATAATATAGATTTAGAACAAATATTAAATGAAATATTATATAATAATAGAAAGTATTATATAGTAGTAGATAAAGATGAATATAATAATAAAATAATAGAATTTAATAATATAGATAAATCAGAATATAATACAATAGATAAATATAAAATTGTTGTTAAAGACAAAAAATATTATAAATGGGGAGATATATATTATCCAGAAAAGTATTTTAGAAAAGATATTATTGGTTCTTATAGTAATTTATTAATACCAATAATAAAAGAAAGGTATGATAGAAAGTATGGTAAAAATAAATACTATGGTGTTGATAATAATTTATATAATAAATTAGATGCTGAGGAGAAAGGTTTAAAGATAATGTTAAATTCGTTATATGGACTTAATGGTTATACTTCATTCAGATTGTATAGCCCATATATTGCAAATGCTATAACACAACTATCAAGGCAGTTTATTAAAAGAATGATAAAGGAAGCTGAGGAATGTGGTTGTATTGTTATAGCTGGAGATACAGATAGTATATTTATACAAACCCCAAAAGAATTATCTAATGATAAATTAGAAAATATATTTAAAAATAGTATATCAGAATTTATTATAGAAAACAACCTAATGAATTCTGGTTATATGAAATTTGAATATGAGAAGGATTATTTAAAACTATTATATTTTAAAAAGAAGTTTTATGCAACAACCTGTCAAAAATATGATGAAAATGGTAATAAGATAGGTGATGTTGATATAGAGGTTAAGGGGTTATTGTATAAAAAGAAAGACACAACAGATTTAGTAAAATACTGGCAAAAGATGTTAGTTGAGGATTGTATTTTATTGAATAAAATGACAATTAATGATTATATAAATGAATTATATAAATTTAAAGAAAAATTAATAAAAGGTGATATCGATGTAGAGTTGTTAGTATTTAGAAAAGTTATATCAAAATCATTAGATAAATATGGTGGAGATATGATTGATAAAAATACAGGAAAACCTAAAATTAAAAAAGATGGAAGTATCCAACAAATATCAATACCAGCCCATATTAATTTAGCTAAAAGATTGCACGATAGAGGTTTGGATATAGGTGTTGGAGAAACTGTTGAATATGTAGTTAAATCATCCAATCCAAGATTGGATGTTATATGGTTAGATGATTATATTAATGGTGATAAAGAGTTTGATAAAAATTATTATTATAGTATGATTATAAAAGCAATATTACCGTTAATAAATATAATTGATAGTGATTTAATATATTCAAATTTAGATTTATGGTTCATAAAAGAACCAAGAGATAAGATAAAACACATAAACAAATTAATAGGTGAGTGATATTAATAATATTATTGATGATAAAATAATTGCAATGGTTGTATTAATGTTTTTAGGATTAGGAACATTAATTGTTGGGGCTTATACTGGCTCCAATATGATTTTAAATAATACAACAGCTATTATGACAGGAATTATAGGTGGAATATGTGGTATTGCCACAGGAAATAAATTAAGTAAAGATAAATAGGTGTATATATAAATATATTAAACAATATTATTTTTTATAGGTGATATAATATGGTTGATAAAAAAACGATTATGGAAGTTGTAGATGTTATTAATAAATTAAAATCTACTAATAGTAGAAATGAAAAGATAAACATTATTAAAAACCCAAATATTTCAAATAATGCTAAAAGTTTGTTTTTAGATATATTGAGATATACATATAACGGTAAATTATTATATAAAATAAAGAAATTACCTGACATAAAAACAAAAATTTATGGAAATATAGATGTGTATGATTTTTTTAAAAGATTGGATAGATTAGCAAACTCTGTTGGTGTGTCTGATGTAGATAAAAGGTCAGTTGCTGTAACAATATCAATGTTAGAAAACAAATATGGTAAAGAATTTGGTGATATATTAAAGTGTGTTTTATTAAAAGATTTAAAATGTGGTATAAATGTAAAAACCATAATAGATGGAACTTGGAAAGGTTTTATAGATGAATTTAAAATTAAATTAGCATCACCAGAAGATAAATTGTCTGATGTAATTAAAAGATATAATAAAGGTTGGTGGAATATAAAATATAATGGAATTAGAGCTATTATATCAACTGCTAATGATGGTAGTATAACAATATATAGTAGAAGTGGTGAAATATTAAATTTACCTGTGATAGAAAAGAAATTAATAGAAGTTAAATTACCAATAAATTCAACATTTGATTGTGAAATTACATCAGCTGATGACGATGTTTCTACTGTAATGGAAGTTATATTTAGACAAAGACTTACAGATAAACATAAAAAAATTATGGATAGTATAAAAGTTAATATATTTGATGTTTTAACATATAATACTGCATCTGTTAAGAATAAGTTATTATCTGATAGAATTATTTTATTAGATAAAGTTAAAAATATTATTAATAAAAATGATATTATAAACTTTGTTGTATATAATAAATTACCAGAAAACTTTACAGTTGAAGATGTTAAGAAAATTGTTGATGAAGTTATAAGTAATGGTGGTGAAGGTATAATAGTTAAAGTAAATGAACTATATATTGAAAAGCGAGACTTAGCTTGGGTAAAGGTTAAGAAACAAGATACTATTGATTTAGAGATAGTTGATATTATAGAAGGTAAAGGTAGAAATAAAAATAAAATGGGTGCATTAGTTTTAAAATTAGATGATAAAAAGACAGTTAAGTTAGGGACTGGATTTAAAGATAATGAAAGAATTGATATATGGAATAACAAAGATAAATATATAGGAAGAATTGCGGAGATAAAATATCAAGAATTATCAAAATATGGAAAACCATTACAGCCAAGGTTTGTTAGATTTAGAGATGATAAATTAGAAGGTGATGTTGTTGGTAATGATAGTGAAGATAATAATAATGAAGAACAAAGCATATATTGTTAATAAATAAGAAACAATATTAAACTAACAAAATGTAACAAATGATTAATAAAATAAAAAACAAAATCTTATTATTTTTTAGGTGATGTAATGTTTAAAATATCATTTTCAGGTTGGAATTTATTTAAAAAATGTGAAAGAAGTTTTTATTTTCATTATATTAAAAATTTACGAGAATATACAGAAAATCAATATTCATTGTTTGGGAATTGTATTCATTCTTTATTAGAAAATGAATATCCAAATGAATTAACTATTGATGTGATAAATAAATATTATAGTGATTTTAAATTATCACAAACAAAATTTACAAAAGATGATATAATAAAACATTATAATAATGTATTAAAACTTAATTTAGATATAAAAGAAAGAGAATTTGAGTTTAATACAATTATATATAATATAAATATAAATGGTTTTATAGATTGTGTATTAAGCGATGGAACATTAATTGATTATAAAACTGGTAGTTATTCTAAAAGTAAGTTTAATGATTATAAAAAGCAAGTATATTTTTATGCAATAGCTATTAAGAATATAAGTGGTAAATTACCTAAAAAAGCAGGTATTTTATTTACTAAAACTGGAAAATTAATTTCTTTTGATATAATGGAGGATGAAGCAGAAAATTTATTAAATGATTTAAAGAATGATATAAATAAAATATTAAATTCAAAATCATGTTTAGATTTTAACAATGATGGTGGAAATTGTAGATTTTGCCAATATAAAAATAGATGTTTTGAATTAGAGTATAATAAGGATAATATGATACAAATAAAACTTACTGAATTAGATGGATTAAAGTTATTGGTGGAGAGTGATAAACAAACAGAAACATTATTAAATAAAGTATTTGGGTCAAGATTTTCGTATGAAAATAAAAATGCATTCTTTGCAAATAGAGCGTTAAATATGAAAAATGTTAAATATAGGGTTCCGACACATATAGAACTATATAAAAATAGCATAACTTATATAGGATTTAAAGAGAATATAATGTCATTATTGGAAAATACATTTAGTAAGTCATCATATTGTAATAATAGAATTATTGAAATAATAGATAATAAAATAATAAATAATAATATAAAATATATAAACACATTAAATAAATTGAATGGTATTGAATTAAGGGACTTTCAAAAGGAAATTATAAATACAATGGGAAAACATAAAGTCTCATTAATAGAAGCATCAGTTGGTAGTGGTAAAACAGTAATGGCTGCAGAATTTATACGAAAACACAAAATGAAAACATTATTTATTGTTGATGTTAAGGTTTTATTAGAACAAACAAAAAATGAATTTAATAAATTATTAGGTATGGATATTGGGTTAATAACAGAGGGTAAGCAAGATTGGAAAGATATTAATATTGCAACAATACAAACAGCTGTTAAATTATTAGATGATGTAGAATTTATAAAAAACTTATCTGAATGTGGTATTGTAATAATAGATGAAGCACATACATCTAAATCAAAATCTTATGCAGAATTAATAAAAATGTCACGATATAGATATTTGATTGGATTAACTGGAACAGCATTTAGTAATGGTAATGATGATTTAGAATTATATAAAATATTCGGATTTCCAAAAGTTAGATTAAAATTAAATGATTTAATAAATATGGGTTATGCTGTAAAACCAATAATAGAATTTCTACACTATGATACTCCATATTGTATAGGGAATGATTATAATGAAATATTAGATAGTGTAAATACATCACAAGGTAAAGTTGAGGTATTATTAAATACAATAAAAAAACATAATAATGATGATATTCTAATAATATGTAAAAGAATAAACCACATGCATTTTTTATATGATTATATATCAAATAAAGTAGATACGCATGATGTTTATGTAATAGAAGGTAGAACTTCGAAGAAAAAAAGGGAAAAGATATTAAATAGTATATATGATAATGACAAACCAACATTAATAATAGGTTCTACTAAAATTGTAGAGAAAGGTTTAAATATACCTAAGTTAAAAGTATTAATAAATTATACTTCTAATAAAGGTGATATTCAAACTATACAAATGATTGGTAGAGTTATTAGAAATTATGAAGGTAAAGATAAAGCATATTATTATGATTTTTATGACACACATAATAAATTAAAAGATGCCACAAAACAAAGAATACAAATATTAGAAGACCAACATTTATTAAATTGGTGATATATATATGGACTTTGTAGAAGTTAGAGAATTATATGATAAATTTGGTGGGGATTGTGTAATACCAATTTATGATAATAGAAAACATTCTTTGAGAAGTGGTTGGAATAATACCATTTTTCAATTATCTGAATTTGTTAATGCAACTGGGATTGCATTAAATATGTTAAATGTTAATAAAAAGTTTGATATAGCCTGTTTAGATATAGATTTAAAAGATGAAAGTATAACTTATGATAATAAATTGAAAGTCAATAAATTATTAAATGAAGTTAAAAGATATGATGGTATATATTTAGAACGAACTCGTAGTGGTGGGTTTCATTTATTTTTTAAGATAAAAAATGAAGATTTGAATAGAATACACGATACATACACCATTGATGATGTATATGTTGCTAATCATATAGAATTATACCCATCTAAAAAAAGAGCATCAAGATTAGTTTTAATAGCACCGTCTTATGCGGAAGGTGGTAGTTATATAAATATAGTAGGAGATTTAAGTGATTTAGAGTATATATCAATTAAAAATTTACATTATATAATAAATGAATTTAATAATATATTAGGTAAAAGAAAATTGGTAAAAACCAAAACTTTTGTTGGTAGTAATAAAAATATAGAATTAAATGTGGATTTAAAATATAATGAATTCAAAGATAATTTAAATGATGATTTAAAATATAAGTTATTAGAATTAGAAAGGGTTATTAAATCTGGGGAATATATAACAAAATTGTTATCAGCATTGGATATATCATTTAAAGATATGGGTAATAAAATAAATATATATAGTATAATTACAAATGATGGTAATAATTTAGATGCATACATATTTAAACAAAATTTGGTTTATCATGATTTTCATAATAATAAATCATATAAATTTATATATTTATTATATATTTTATATAAAGATAAGATAGATAAAATATTAGATAATATTTCCACGGATAATGATTGTAATAATAATGATAATAATAATGATATAATACATAATAAAAATAATGTTATATCATTTAATAGTTTTTATGAATTAGATAGCAATATATTAAATGGTAAAGTTTTATTAAAAGCCCAAACTGGCTCTGGTAAAACAAGATTTATAAAAGAATTAGCTTATACTGGTAATGATAAAATAATAATGTTAGAGCCATTAACCACACAAGTATTACAGGAAGAGAAAGTCGGGCTTAAATATGTTTCCTGTTTTTGTGAAGGTTCAAAATCTGGTTATATAACAGATAAAACAAAATTAATATTTGCAACATACGATAAATTACCAACAATATTAAATTTAGTAAATATAGATGAATGGAAACTGGTTATAGATGAAGCACATGAATTAATTTGTGCTATATCATACAGGAAAAGGCAGATAGAGCTTATTTGGTCTATAATAAATGGTAGAGAACAAACATTATTAATGACAGCAACTGATGAATTATTATATCTATCTGATTATGTTGATAAAACTTATAAATTGGTAAGTAAAAATAAAACAAATAGGTATTTTAGGATTATAGATGGCAATAAAGTTGTAAATAAAATAGTTAGTAATGTTATACAAAATTATGATGATGATGTAACACAATTTGTATATATAGATAGTAAATCAAAGTTGGATACTATTTATAATACTTTATTAGATAATGGTATAAGGTTTGAAGATGTTGTCGTAATAACATCTGATAATAAAACAATAAATGCAAATGACATAATAAATGATATGGATGTTAAACGAAAAATATATTTAACAACAAGGGTATTATCTGCTGGATTTCATATATTATCTGGTGGTTGTTTTATATATCATATAATACCCTCAGACATAAACATACTATTACAGGAAATAAATAGAGTTAGAGAATATAAAGGTAATATAGTTTATGTTAATATTTATAATAGTTATTATAAAAAAACAACTGTTATTAATTTTAATATATATTGGAATAAGTTATATAATTATAAAATAAAGTTAATAAACAAAATGAATGATATGATAAATGATAACTTAGAGAATAAAATAGGTAAGGAATATTTATCTGGTATAAATTATGTATATTCAAATGCCATTGAAAATGAATATTGGTTAAGATTTATTGTATATAATCAGATAATGAAAGAAGCTTCAAAAAATAATAAATATTTAATAGATATTATTACTAATGAAGGTTTTGAATATACATCTGAGGAACCGGTAATAGTTGAAATTGATATACTATCTGATAATGATAGTGATACTATTAATAATATATACGGAGATTATTTTGATAAATATATTAATTATGGAACTAAACCAGATATAAAAACTGCTGATAAAATAGAAATAGATATATATTACTTATGTAAAAGAATAAAGGAAAATATTGAAATATTTGAAGAAGATGATATATATAACATTAGACAAAAGGTTGTTGGAAATAAAATATCAGATTGTAAAAGAAAAATAACAGCGTTATTAAACAAATATGCAGTTAATAATTTAGACAAAACAGGTAAAAAAACAAATGGAATTATAAAAACTAAATTTTATACATTAAAAGATAAATTAATATACAATTCATATAAACCATCAACATTAGAAAAGATATGTAAGAATATAGGCTTAACAACAGTTGAGCGTAAGAAGTTTTTAGAGGATTTATCATTTAAATATGATAAACAAAGTAAAAGATATATTAGGTGTAATAATGAGTAGTGTATTTAAAACTAAGATGTGTGTTAATAAAGTTGTTATATTATCAGATATACACTTCCCATATAATAGTATAGAATTAACAGAATTAGCATTAGAATTAATAAAAGATATACAACCTACTGAAATAATAATAAATGGTGATGGGTGTGATATGAATGGTGCATCTACACATTTAAATTACGAAAAGGATAGTTATACTATAAAACACGAAATAGGTATATTAAATGAATATATACAAAGACTACGTGAAGCTTCACCTAAAAGTAAAATTGTGTATGTTGGGTGTAATCATGTTTCTTTAAGATTAGAAAGATTAGTATTAGAAAATAGACATTTAGAAGGATTTTTTAATCCAGATATATTAATAAAATGTGATGAATATGTTGAGTATAACGAACCATATTTTCCATTAAATAACCTTAAAGTTGGAATAATACATGGGTTTGCTGGAAATAAATATTGTGCTGGTGCATATACAGATAAATATTTACATGATTTGATAGTTGGTCATTCACATACAATACAACAATATACATCAAACAATGGTGTTAAGTGTTATGTTGTTGGTGCTATGTGTAAAAAAGATATGAAATATTTAAAGAAAAGACCAACCAGATTGGTTCAAGCGTTTGCTGTATTAGAATTATATAATGATGTAGATTATAATTTAATAAATATAGAATTATTTTGTAATAAAATATATTATAATGGTGTTGAGTATGAGTATAAAAAAGATTAATTTTTCAGATTATGAGGATATAAGAAATTATATGATAATGTTATGTGGTGTATTGGGTGATAAAAGGTTTAAAGATAAATCACAATTATTTAGAATAGTAGCAAATACAAATTTATTAAGACATATAACCTATATTATTATAAAATATGATTTAGATGCTAACGACATTGAAAATATAATATTTGATAAAACATTGAGTAATACAAATGAAAAATTATATATAAAGGATGATATACAAAAAATAATAGATTATAACAAACAAATTGATTTTAACAAATTAAAAAGAGGGGATTATAAATTAACAACAATTTTAGGTGATGATTATGCAGAAAAGAAATCCGTGGACAATAGGTAAGGTTGGTGAAAAGAAGACAAAGGAGTATTTATTAAACAATGGGTATTTCTTTGATAAAACAGATATTTCATCTGCTGGGATAGATTTAATAGCATTTAATTATAAAAAACCAGAAATAAAAATAGTTGAATGTAAAGCAACAAATACAAATAATAATTATTATAAAATATTTTATGGAAATCAAAGAGATTATTATAGTAATTTTACTAATAAATTAATTAAAGCTGGTTTTGATGTTTGTTTAGAATTACATATATGGAGACAAAAAGAAAAAAATAAGAAATGGTTACACGAAATATATAAAATAAACCCAAATTTGGAATTAACACCAAATATTAAGCGTAAGATTGGAACATATATAAAAAATATAACTATAAAAGAATTAATTGAATATGATGACAATGTTATTGTATATGATATTGATAATAATAAATATGTGGTTAAAATTTAACTTTTCCAATATCAATTGTTTTTTGTATAAAGTTAAATTTACCATTTTTGTATTTAGATAACATTAAACCATAATCCGAACCCAATATTTCTGATTTTGTATCATTATGAATAACAGATGTTATAGAATTACGCAATCCACCGGTTTTAATTAACCCACTTCTATTAAGTATTGAACCAGAGTAGTTGGTTGGTGTTGTATTTGTAATTACATAATAATTATCTATAACATTTTCCATAACATCTTTATATTCATTTGTTATTTTATTAATACTTTTACTTACTATTTTATTAGATACATCAACAATATATCTATCTAAATTATCTAACATATTATTCACCAAACAATTTATCAAGTGCTGATTTTATTGCATTACCTGTTTTGATATCAACATTATTACCATCTTTGTTTATATCTATATTACAACCTATTATTTTATCACCATTTACAAAACTACCAATACATACATCTTCTATATTTAATACATTTTTTTTAACATATTTTTTAGATGTTTTTATATTTTTATTATATTGTATATATTTATCAGCCCATAATTTTAAATCCTCTATTGTTGAAAATGGTAAATATTTTTCACCACCAAAAGATTTACCATATAAGTTAATACTATTTATATCTTCACAATAATATGATAGTTTTTTTAATGTTAATACAACTTCAAATGGTATAGTTGTTGTATATTTTTTAAATTCTACGGTTAAAGTCTCATTTGTGTTTATATTTGTATTAAGTATTATATAACCTTTACCTGCTTCATATAAATAATCAAAATCATATATAGTGGTTGTTGTGGTTCCATCAGATTTAGTTAAATTATATAATTCAAATACAAAATCTCCTATATAATATTTACCATTACTACTATAACCAAATGATAATGTATCTATTGTTGTAGAAATATTAGCTATATTTTTACAATCATATGCTGATAAACAACCAACTGAATAATTATATGAAGACAATGGTAGATTACCAACATCAAAATTTATAGATGTATCATTATAATAATCCAACATAACTGTGTCACCATAATTGTCAACACACTTATATACATCATCACTAAATATAGATGCAATACCTACACTATCCACATTAACCACATATTTTTCTTTATCCAATTCAACAGATACATCCAATCCCCCATTTATATGTTTTGCTGGAAATGTTTTATATTCTTGGTTCGTAGTATAAAATAATTGTGTGTATCTATTTTCCATATATAAACCAGAAGACACTTGAAAACTACTTTTATAATTATTTTTAATATGTCTATAAAAATTATATTCATTATATATAGTATCATTTGGTAAAGATGTTGTATAACCAATATTAACAACATAATCACTATATGAATCATTTGATTTTAAAAAATTATATCTAATTATATAGGCATTATCACACTTCCATTTATCATCATAATCCCATAAAAAATAATCGTCGAGTGGTATTGTCTCTATTGGATTATCAGATACATAATTATATATCTCTCTAAATTCTGGTGATACATAATAGTTTAATATACAATATAAACCACTACTATATTCTTTTGTATAAATTAAACTATTATCCGTTTCATCATATATATTAATAGTTACAATAAGAGTGCACACGAAGTTACCAGACCCATAAATAGTAAAATTGCAATTTATTGAAGTATTAAACTCTTTAATTAAATCACCACTCAAATACATTACATTATTATATGTTTCACCAACAGAAGGATTACTACCACCTGATATTATAGAATAATATGAATATTCACATCTAACATTATTAGGATATTTAAATTTTAGATGTAAAGTAAATGTATCTTGAATAGGAGTTTGGTTTATATATAAATATCTGTTTGGTTTAAGATATGTTGGGTGCATTATTTCTATACTCATAATAATCACTATTTAAAGTTTTTTACTAAAATTGAATTTATAAAACCATCATCGTATTGTATATTATATGTATCTATATTTAAATTTATATTTTTATTATATGATGCTATATTATATAAACTATTAGTATTACTATCATAAAAAAATGATATTAATGAATAATCACTAACCATTTTTAATAAATCCCAATATGTTTTACCATTTGAGTATATAGGCATGTTAAAATCATCACTAACATATATATTATTAATTATATCTATTTCAGAACATATCATATCATAATATTCATTTATTGTTAAATTATAATTAGTATTTATAACTCTACGTTTTAATAAATATAATCTATCATAACATGTTATATTATATTTATACACCACACCATCAGAGTAACTAACGCTCATATCACCAATAATACCATTAAATAAAACAAAATCACCAGATTTTATAACGACTGTATTATATAAATTATATGGTAGTATATCCTTAGATACTAAGGATATACGTGCTGATGATATAGTATTTATCATTGTTGTTATATTTATATTAGTAAAATTCTCAGCCTCAACTCCATTTATTAATACACTATACATCATAACACCTAATTACTTTTATTTATAATGTTTAACATATTATTTATATCATTATTATCACAATTATTATTTATTAAGTCTTTATCTATATAAATATTTATAGGTTGTTTAACATTATCCACTTTAATCACTTTCCCATTTATATCTGTTAATGTTTTATCTATATTAGTTAATAATCTATCATTATTACTATAATTAGTAGCTATATCCTGTGTAAGTAAATTTATTTTTACACCAAAATTATTAATAGTATTTTCAAACCCATCCGTAATTGTGTTATTTATTTTTGTTATAACTGTGTTAATTGATGATAATGTGTTTTTTATTTCTGACATTTCATTAAAGATATTATTTAATATTGGTTTAAAATCATTATAATTTTTATCATAGTTTATATTAGACTTATCATAAACATCATCGTTGTTATTTTTATTATATGTGTATTTTAGTATATCGTTAATATAATCATTTATATCTTTATTGGTTTTATATTTAGTAATATCTAAATTAGACAATTTATCTAAATCACTAATATTTAGTTCTTTTGGCATCTCTGGTAGTTTAGTTGTATTTAATAAATTTTGTTGTGTATCTGCGACACCACCTTTATTATTAGGTTTATCATCTTTATTAACACCATCTTTGTTTTTAGGTCTATATTTATTTTTAACATTCTTTGAATATTTGATAAATTCTTTATCCATTGTTTCTTTTAGTTGTTTCTTTTCGTATTTGGAACTACCTTTAATAACAAATTTACCGTTACCTGTAATTTTTAATAATGAATTATATAAATCTATCAATATCCATTTAAAATCTATCATAACTAAACCAAGATTTAATATAAAATCCTGTATTCTAACCTCAGAACTATTATTAAATATATCAAATATGCTGTCATATATGTATTTAAACCAATTTAATATACCAGTAATTATACCCCCTGTTGCATCATCAACACTATTCAACAACCAGGAAAACCAACCGCTTAAATATTTGTATAACCACATAAAACTATCTACTGTATATAATATGAATGGTTCAGCTACTATACCCAATGCTATAAATGTGTCTGATATAAATGATATTACATCACCAAGCCACATACCAATGTTACCTACAAATGATAACTGTTGTCCAATCCAAACAAACATATTATCTAACATATCCCCTTCTGATACGGTAATACCTAATACTTCCCCTAATTTACCTACAAATGTTGTAATTCCCATTATAATATCAGCTATACCACCAATAGAAGATGAAATTATAGGTATTATAATTGTAGATATACCAATTATAGTTGTTGCTATTGCTTTATATATAAAATCAAATATACCACCAATAACATTCAATATTATTATACCAGCATCAAATACATTTGCTAATTTATCTTTTGAATAATCTAAAACTGAGTTTATATTAAACATATTATTCTTTACAGCTAATAAACTCATATTTATAGTTTCATATACTATAAATATTAAATCTATTATAACGGTTAAACTACCTAATGTTTTAAGTAATACACCACTAAATCTTGCTGCTAATGGAATAATATGTTCAAATGGTATAGCCATTTTAATTAATTCAACAATACCACTAAAAGCACCCTTAAAAGCACCTTTAATTCCATTAAATACACTATTTAATGTTGGTTTAATGCTTGATACTGCTTTACCAATGGCAGTGGTGCTTACAGGCATAGTTTTACCAATAGTAGATTTTACACCAGTTGGTATTTTACCATTAACAAATTTACTAACAGATTTACTAAATATAGTAACAGATTTACGGAAATCATTGATAGGTTGTGATAATCTACCAACACTATTATCATTTTTAGGCATACCATTAATATTAATTTTATTACCATTCAATTTGTTTATTGTGTTTTTTAAAGCATCTATACCAATGGTTTTAATCTCAACGAATATATATTTTGGAACTTGTTTTAATTCACTAACAAAATCATTAGTGTATTTTACTTTTATTGGGTTGCGTAATTTCTCTAATTCCTTTAATATGTTCTTTAATTTAGCATATATATTATTATATAATAAATTAGATATTTTATCAATTTTATAAATCTTAGAACTTATTAAATCATTACCATATTTTAATAATCTGTTTATTTTAGTTCTGTGTTGTAATTGTTTTTTAATAATATTGTTAAGTCTTTCATACTTATTTGTTAAATCATCTAATGTATTAGACGACATTTTAAGTTTATCATCTATTTTATTAATAGTATTTTCCATATCATTTATTTTATTTTCTATACCAGAATTTATTATTTTGTTTATTAGTACATCTATATCAGAATTTATTTTATTCAATTCTATATCATTTACTTCAATATCAAATAATAGTTTGTTATGTTTGTTTTTATTACCTATTCTATATATATCTTTATTAAGTTTAATAATTTCTAACTTACCTGTCTCAGTAACTTTCTTTAAATTACTAAGTAATGTATTTTTATATGTTCTTATAGATGATTTTTTACCAGTTCCGAGTTTAAACTCAATTTTTTTAAATTTATTAACATATTTTGTCAATTCTTTATCTATGTTAGATAATTCATTTGTCACATTAGATTTAAACTTTTCTATCTTATTTATTGACACATCTAAATTATCAAAATTAATACCCATATTTAAACTTTTATTCAAATCTAAAATTTTGTTATTTAATTCTGTTTTAATTATCTGTAATTCTTCTATTTTACCAACTTTATTAGATAGATTAGTCTTATATTTTATTTCTATGTTTATTTTTTTATCATTTAACTTTGCTAATTCTCTATCTATTTTTTTTATTCTATTACTAATAGAATTTAAATTATCAGTTATTTTTAATTTAGATATTTCGTCATTTAATTTAGTTATTTTTTTATCTATATTTGAATTTTCAATATCAACAATTATATTTTTTAATTTATTATATTTTTTAGTATTAATATCACCATCCCCACCTTTAAATATATCATCTATTTCACTACTATATTTTTTATAAAATTCTTTAGCTTTTGTAAGCTCTTCCTTATTAAACAATTTATTATATATTGAATATGTTGGTTTTTTATCACCTAATAATTTATTTATTGATAATTTATTAATTGTTGTAGGTTTATACTTACTATCCTTACCCAACTTTATTAATTCTTTTTGTTTTTCTATTAATAATTCTAACATTTTAATATCATCGCTACTAACAATTGTTGATTTTTTACTTCTTAAATCACCAATTTCCTTTTCAATAGTTTTTATTCTTTCAAGTATTGAATATTGTTCAACATATAATTTTTGTAATTTATTACGCTCATTATTTAAATTTTTTATATCATTTATAATACTATTAATTGTGTTTTTGTGTTTTTCTTTAAATTTATCTATTGAGTCATTTAAGTTATCAATTTTAACATTAAGATTTTTAAATTTAATTAATAATTTTTTTAGTTCAGAAATATAATCTATATCAATCTTTATATTAATTTTATCGTTTGTTAATCTATCAACACTTTTTTTTATTTCTGATAATTTATCTTTATCAATATACATATCAAATCGTATTCCGCTTGATAATCTATCAATAATAGCAATTTTTTTACGTATATTATTTATATTCACATCAAATATTTTACCCCTTTTGTCAGTAATTTTAGTGAATGCTGACAAATCTCCCTTTGCTGATGTTAGTTTTTGTTTAGCTTTTAATACAGCTATATATTTATTCCTTAATTGTTCTAATTTTGATACTTCTGATGATAACCCAACTCGTTTAAATTTATCCATATTTTCTGTTAATCTAATTATAAGCTTATTTAAATCATCTATGCTCATATTTTTTAAATCAGTTTTACTAACATCTTTTAATAATTTATCAATATCTTTTATATCAGATAATTTATTTGTTAAAGAACTCTTATCTCTTTTTAAACCATTTATTTGTATTTTTAAATTCTCAATTTTAACTGCGTATGTATCTAAACTATTAATTGTTTTTTGAATACTTTTATTATCAACACCATAATACGCTTTGCCAATTGATAGTATAACATCTTTTAAAGCAAAATATGATGCTAATGTTGTTGCTGATATAATAGCAACATTTGGTAATAACTCATTATTAGAATTATTGATACTATTGTTATTATTACCAACATCATTACTATTATCAACATTGTTACCTAATACACCACTCAATTTATTACTAATTGATTTATTAATGTCTGATATTTTTTTACTAACATCATCTAATTTACTACCAAGAATACCAAATATAGTTACTAATGATGTAGCATAACCTAATAACATCTGAAATCCAGTAAATCTAAATCCTGTTATATATCCTAAAAAACCTAATAGTTGTGATGATGTAACTAAACCAACAACAGCTGTAAATGTTTTTATTAAATTATCCATATTGTTATTTATAAAATTGAATATTTTTGTAAATATTGGTTTTATTTTAATAGATGCTTTAACAATCCAATTACTTAATTTTATTATAGATGTTGATACTGCATTTATAACAATACTAAAACCATCAATTGTTGATTTACCACCGGTTATTATTTTAAATGATTTTATTAATGAACCAACAAAATATTTTGATGCTTTATATAAATTATTAAATGCAGATATAAGATTTTTTGCTGGTGTATCACCATTAGCATTTAATTCATCTAAGAAGTTTAATAAACTATCCCCAATACCACTTATTAATCCACCTAAATCTTTAAATATAATATTGAAAGCACCAACCAATACATCAGATAGTTTTTTACCACCATCTTCACCATTACCTATAAGTTTATCAAGATATTTATTAAATATATCTAATGTATTACCTAATTCACCCTTTGTTTTCTCAAATATATCCAATTGAATAACTTCCATTTTAGATGTTGATAATTCTACTTTTGATTTAATTAAACTATTATACATATTTTTAAGTTCTTCCATAGACCCCTTACTATTATTTAAATTATTATATATACCATCTAATTGTCCATTAAATTTTAACAATGTTAGAATAGCACTTGCACCATCTTGGCCAAACAAATTTTTAATCAAATTTAATTTAACAGCTTCATCATTTCCAGCATATTTTGATATTGTTTTATCTAAATTATTTATTATTTCTTGGTATGACTTCATTGAACCGTCTTTATTATAAATCAAACTATTATAACTTTTCTTTAACTCTGTATATAATGGTATTGTTTGTTGTATAGTCTTTTTCTGTATATTTAAATCTGAAATTACATCACCGTATGATTTTACACTATCAGTATCACCATACTTTTTTGCTTCCAACTTTAATTTTCTATATTTTAATATTTCGTTTTCTATATTTGACAAATCTTTTTCAATATTATTTTTAGCATCTTTTAAATTAAATTTAGCAAACTTCTCAGGTAATGATGCTAAATTTCTTGCGAATATGTTTAAACCATTACCCAATCGTGTTGGTGTCATTTCAACATGTTTTGATATTAATGTAGCTGACGCTAATAAATCATCAAATGTAAATCCTAACGCTCTATAACTACCAGTTGCATTTTGTAATGAATATCTAACTTTTTGTAAATTTAATGATGATATTTGTATAGCTCTACCTATTTTTGATGAAACATCATCTATTACACCTTTTGTTATATCAGAACTATCAGCTTGCCACGTAGAAGCATTTTTTATTATAGTTCCATACATTTCAGCATCTTCATTATATATATTACCTAATATTAATGCATTTTTGGTTAATGTATCTAATGATATAGCATCAGACACCCCCAATTTTGATAATTTGTATTGTAATGAAGCTACTTCCTTTGTTGTATTTGGTAGTTCTTTTGATATTTCTTTAATATTATCAGAAACCTTCTCAAATGATATTTTAGTTCCATTACCATTTATGTTTAATGCATTTGTAATTAATGCAATTGACCTTTCAGTATCAGTCCCTATATCATAAATTTTTGAATATAATGCACCAAACCCAGCAGTAACTAATCCAGTAGCAATTAAAACAGATGTTAAAGCTCGTTTCATAGCTAACATTGTTGTTTGTGTGGTCCTTTTTAATGATATTAATGCTGTTTCCGTTAATGCTATATTTTTAGTAATATTACTTAATGATTGGTTAAGATTACCACCAGCCATAAAAGTAATAAAAACAGTTTTACTATCTGTCATTTAAATCACCAACATTATAATTTATATAAATTATATAAATTATACTATTTATATAATGGGTGTAATAAAAAAAAATAAAATGGTATATTTATTCTATATTTTCATAATCCTCAATATTATATTCAATACTTTCTGCTTTTTTCCTATTTCTTTCTTTAGCTAACTCTATACTTTTCTTTCTCATTTCTTCAATTTGATTATAATCATATTCACCATTTTCATCTAAAATTGCTACATTAAATTTTCTACCACAGTTTGGCTCTATACATTCATCGCATAAGTTACAGTTAGTATCTAAAAAAATATAATTAGAACTAATTATTTCTTCGCCAACTTTTAATATATTATCTACAAATCCAGCTTCCTCTATTCTAAATTTAGAATTTTCAGTAAATATAGTTTCTACCATTTAAACTCACCTTGGATTAGCAACTAATTTTTGATTATTTTCTGTAAATACTATTGGTTTCCAATTATCAATCTCATAATCTGGAACAACTAACGCATAATCAATGTATGCATTATTTGTTAATCCTTCGGAATGAACTATTAAATCAAATTTATCTGTAAATTCATTATCCACTTCTGGTGCTGTAAATTCTACAATAGCTGTATGCCATCCAACTACTGTTTCCATACCAGTATCATTATTAGCTGGATTATCTACAAAATTATATACAATATCGTAATATGTATTATCTGGTCTATATCTTCTTAATTTTAAATCAAGTTTTGTTGTAGCATTACTAATATCACCATCTATATAATATCTACATACATATTTATATCGTTTTCCTCTTTCAATATTATTAAAAGGTGATAATGGTCCTGTTGCATAATATGTTGTTGTTCTATGTGTAAATATAGCAACTATACCATCAATATCATTCTTTATACATTCACCAGCAAAACTATCGGTCATACTTACCAATATTCCATTGTGTATGTGTGCATCTTTTGCAAATATAAATAAATCATTATTTAGATGGTGAGCCATTGGTATTGTTATTGGGTTACCAATTAAGAAATCACCATTATACTTACTAATATACATATTTGGGTTATATGTAATTAATAATGCTAAATAACTCTTATTAACGTCATAGAACCAAACACACCCATCACTACCACTATACAAATTAAACATATTAAAATAATCATAATATACATTATCGGAATTAAATAAAATTGATGGGAGTGAAACAGTTTTATTTATACTATTATCACCATAACTATCTATAATTTTTATAATACCTCCATCACATAATATTTTAATTGTGTTGTATGTAGTATAACTAATACCACTTCGTGTATATTCTGTATTAAACTCAATTATATTATCTTTTAATGATATTGTATCAAATGGATATAATGTATAAAATAACAATCCATTATAAAAAAATCTATTTGTAATAGAACCAGATGATATCCAACTATTTCCATCATATACATAAGTTTGCCTATTCTGGTATAATCTGGTATTTCCATATTCTATTACAAAATAACCCACAAAATTATAATTTACTGGGTCGCTTACTTCAACCCATACACTATCATCACTAAGATTTCCTAAACTATCATATATTTTTATTTTAGGCGTAACAATTGGTTCTACAAATTTTAGATTTGTTGTATTATATAAATCATATCTCGGAATTTTTAAAAATGGTTGTTCTAAAAACACCTTAGTATTTTCTGGAACAATAATAATCGGTCTTTTATTTGTATCATCTACACCAACTGTATTATA
>Ga0256840_1001062_pt1 | contig 26642 bp, 13 predicted proteins | sample 355202metaG_FD_185969 | JGI IMG/M metagenome (GOLD analysis project Ga0256840, IMG submission 185969) | Hydrothermal vent microbial communities from Mid Atlantic Ridge, Atlantic Ocean - 355-202 | ecosystem: Environmental > Aquatic > Marine > Hydrothermal vents | place: Atlantic Ocean: Mid... | reverse complement strand
TAAAAGCTTATTTGGAGCATCATCGTAATCCTTCAAACGAAGATAGTGGAAATATTATCCTTGAATAAGGTTAGGACTTTTAGTCCTGAAGCAACCTATGCACTTGTAGTGCATAGTGGTTGAGTAAGTCCTCTTTGCCCCATTTGCTTGTAAATTTTAGGGGGACAACTAGCCTGACATAGAGGGTATACACGATAGTTGGCAAACCCTGCGTAAAAAAATGGAAAATCAACAACGAGTAACTGCTACTTTTAATTATGAAAATAGATGTTGAGCATATAATTGTTTTTAATTTCAGTAAGATATATTAAGTTAATGCGATTTTAGGCATGTATTAATCATTTTTAAATAAGTAAATTCACACCTTTTTTATGACTCATTGATATACCTAATACCTAATATTGATAAAAAGTGTAGATTTCTAATTTTTAAGGAACTTCAGGTATGTAATGTATTCTAGGTTTAATGAATTAGTTATTACTCAAAGAAAGCTGCCTCAACACATTCCAACGTAGGCACAAGTAAAGCCCTATCTAAATACCTATTGCCTTTCTCACATGATGTTTCACTCACAAATGTACACGCATGACAAGCAGCGGCATGAAGGGAGCGGTCTTTTACAGGATCATGCTCAGAGCATAAAGGGTCAGATGAACAAATTTTGGCTCGATTAAGTGCTTGCTCTAGTAAACGTCCAAGGTTCTCTGGTTTACCTAAATCAACTAATCCACCTAGCGTGCCATCAGAGTCAGCGGCTGCGGTATAGATCAGAATACCTGCTTGAGAAGTCTCAGTATTGGAGTAAATTCTTTCTCTAATACTTGTAGCATTATAACCACATTCCAGAGCTAACTCTCGGATGAGTAAATGAGACAGTGTATGTAACATAGCATAGCGAATACCAGGGTATCCTTCTTCTGGGTTTAGTTTTCTAGCAATTCGCCAGCTTCGATGTCCATCCAAAAGGTTGTTATCTAATTGTTTAACTGCTGGGTGTTGTGACCACGAATCTAGTTCACCTTCACTAAACCGAAGAAATATTCCTTCACCATGTACTTCGCTTGCAGGAACCCAATTAGGAGCACCTTTAGCAAGACTTGCTCTAGGAGCCTGTTCATCTTCATCAAGAGATTCTTCTGGTGCTTCTACACGGGTAAAACCTATAAGGGCGTTGACCTCTCGTAATCGTTCAAGCAATAAAATACTCGATATTTTGTTTTCAAAACCTTGTGGAGGATCTACAGGTCTACTTAAAAAATGAGGCCAGTTAGAAGGTGGGTTAGGATCAATAAGCACTTCCCATTCAGGTTGCTTAATATCGTCTTCTGAAGTTTGATCTTCATTTGATTTACCATTACTAATAGCTTCAATACACTTCCAAACAGCTTCAGGAGAGTGTTTATCAATACCTGTTAAATTACCTGTCTTTTTTAGTATTTTAATCGCTGTTTTTACTTCAAGTAATGATTCTACATCTTCAAAATAATCCCATCCGTCTTGTACAAGCTGCATAATGGGATCTTTCATAACAGGAATAGCAAGTGCCGAGATGGTGATAGGAAACCAGCTATTTGTAGCACCCAAGAGAACGGTTCGTGCTTCTTCATCGCATTCAGTGTCAAATGTATCATTCAAGTGAAGATGTCTCCCGCGACAGGCTGGTAAATTCTCTTTTCCTGCTTTGCCAAATGCACGAGCCATACTACGAGAAGCTCCACATTCATCACATTTAACTTTTAAATTTTCAGTTTGCAGGGAAGCTCCACTCTCAAAAAAACGCAATTTCCCCTTACATGTTTCAGAACCACCATGTACAAAGTATCTCCAAGGAAAGTCATCCATGTGTCCATTACGACAAGCCAATAAAAAACGAGCAGGTACAGCATCGGCATCACTTGCGGGTAAAGTACCTTTAGAGCCTTTGCAGCCTTTGTGTACAAACCTTGTGAGTTCAGGTCTAAACCTGTTTTCTTTGCATTCAAATAATTTTGAGTCAAATTCAGATAATAACCCACACTTCACGCAACGCAACCAGCGTGGAAAGGGCTTAACAGGGACGCCAATATTAGCCTCAGCAGACCAAGGGTCGGCAAGCTCATTTTTTTGAAAGGGAGGCATTCTCAGACTTTCAACTTGAGAACCTAATTGCTTTCTTACAGCGGCTAATAAACGCGCTTCTTCAATAGGCTGACACCGATCTTTTTCCCAGTGATCTATCCCAAGCGTTATAACTGATAAATTAGGAAGATCAATTAAAGCACCCGGCCCATAAGTCCATAACAATTGGCTTGGTCTCACTTCACCAACAGGTGTTTTACTATTATTCATTTATGAATTATCCATGTTACTGAGAAGAATATCAGGTTTAACAGATGTAATTATTTTTAAAACATGCTTAGCCCGTGAACAGGCGACGTAAAAATCTGACTTACTAAAAATTGGATGCTTATCAGGTTCTGGAATATCAATAAGTATTACAAAGTCAGCTTCTAACCCCTTGAATGAACGAATGGTAGAAAATAAAAATCCTTTATTCGCCTGCCAGTCATGTATATTTTCTGTAATAGAAACCTTTGAAAGGTGCTCTCTATATTCAAGGCTAGATTTTGATTTAACTGATGGTGCTAATACAACTATTTGAGAAGATTTGATGTGTTCTTTTTTAACCCATTCTTTGATCCATGCATTTAATTGTTTGACGATTTTATCTAGCGTAGTTTCTTGAATAATTTCAGTAGTTAAACCTTCAGGAGAACGTTGGTGAGTCGCAATATCCTTGTGAAGAATATCACCACAGGTTTTAGCAATTGATTTGGTATTACGACAGTTAGTGGGTAATGAAAATGGATTTCCTAATGGAGGGATAGAAACGCCATCCTTATTATATAAATTCTGTTCAGGATCATAAAAAACATACAACAACCCTTCACCTTCTTGCTTATCCAGCATTTCGATTGGAAGCCACCAGTCAGCAAAAAAATCCTGAGCTTCATCAACCACTATTGCATCAAACTTTTCATCAGGAAGTAAATCAATAGCATCACCAAGCAAGTCAGCAGCCTCATGTCTCCAAAATTCATCACTGCTATCAGGTTTGAATTCAACATTCGCTTTCTTACACCAGTCTTTTGCAAGTTTGTGAAAATGTACCACTTTAACTAAATCCGTGTACTCTTCAGGTAGAGTATCTTGTAACCATTGAGCTAATACTTTGTTGTAGCAGAGAAATAGTGTTGTTTTATTTCTAGACGCAAAATACTCAGCTTGTGCTTTTGCAAGCATGGTTTTCCCTGATCCTGCAACCCCCTCAATAGCAACCCTTGGTTGATTACGAAGAAAATCCAGAAGCTTTAACTGATCTTCCGTCAGCCTAAACAGTTTTTCTTCTTGATCCTCAATGGTTCTGAATAAAACGGGCAAAAGTTTGAAAACAGGTAAAATAACCTGCTTTATTTGATTAATATTAGCCTCAGGAATTCCCTTATGAGACTGACCTCGACACCAGTGATTTAATGCTCGTGAAATCTTCTCATCTATTTTTAATAAATCATTGGCTGATAAAATAATACTTGAATCTGAACCAGGAGGGACATCGCCACTATAAACACAATCAGGGAATACAACAGAATAACCATAGGTAAAGTCGGGGTTGTTACCGAAATAAACCTGTTTTTTAACTTTATCAATCAAGTAATGCAAGCTTCCATTAGCCTGCTCAAAAGGATCTTTAATTTGATACCTTCCACCCACTCTATTCCATTTTCTTGTTTCAGAATCGTAAGTAATTTCACCACCTTTAACTTCTAATACCAAGAATCCTCTATCTGGCCACAATATGAGAAAATCAGCCTCGCCTTGCTGTAACGTCACATTTCCAGTGCGATCATTACGATCAGCTCGTAACCAAGGGTAACTATGGTAAACAATAACCTCATTAGGTAATTGTTCTACCAATGCTCTTGCGACATCACGTTCAGGCTTTAGGTTTATTTCACTAACTTGGATATTCGGTATTAAACGAGCCATTAAAGCCCCCCTTTTGATTTAGCGACTGGAACAGCGAACCCATAAAATGTATTCCATTCATCCTCAAAAATTTTCAAAGATGTTGGAGATCCAATACCCCTAACTTTTATATTGATTTGTTTTTTACCCGTAGCGGCATCTTGCAAAGACGAATACCTGAGTTTTCCTATAGCAAAGCCCTTAGCAGTATTTTTTTGTGAGATATTATTGTGAGCAACAATAACGAGAGTGTTTTTATTTGGCTTATTATCACCCTTATTCAAAAAACGAAATTGCTGAGTACCTTGGTTATTGGGTAGTTCAATATCAAACACATTGCCTTCAAGTGTTTTACCTATTAGCTCTTTTAAAAATTTATCAGTATCAGGGGTGCTTTTATTTTTGTCACTCTCAAGTGGTGGTGCTTTCCACTTAGGGCCTTCACTCAACCTTTCAATATTCATAATTAAACGAACACCTGGCTCGACTTCTCGCATGGACATAGGAACAGTGAAATTATTCCATGCACAAATACCTGGTTTATTAAGTAAAGCCACCATCGTATCTTTACCTTTCCCTTTTTTCTCATAACCCATAGTACGCCCACCCCGATTAACTTCACCAATCCACTCTTGGTAGCGTTTTTGAATTGCATGATTAGCTTGGTCTTTTCGTGAATTTAAACCAGTCACCTTAAAGGTACGATCTACAATGTTTTGCTTGGTAGAAACAGCCTCAATTCTTGTAATATCATCTAACTCATCTGCACCAATATTTTGATTAAAATCACCATGCTTCAGCCGAAGAATACTAAGCATCGTACCTGTTAGCCCCCTATCTATTGCTCGCGGAGAAAACGGCGTAACTGATTGAGCCTCGACATGCTTGTAGAAAGTTGCGTGGTAATGTTCAAAGGTTTCATAGTGAGAAAGATCACGCGGTCTAGCCCATGTCAGCACCGTACAAACCAGACCAGGGAATTGCCGTCCAACACGGCTGGTTGCCTGTATATACTCAGCAGTCCCTTTAGGTTGACCATTCACCACCATTAAGCCTAAGCGATTCACATCTACGCCCACGGAAAGCATATTGGTAGCCAAAACAATATCAATCGGCATATCCTCGCCTTCTTGCCATTTTTTTTGCTCAAATTGACGCGTATTTTTATTATATACAGGGCTGAATTTAAGCTCTAATTGATCAAGATATTTAGGAATATCCTGACTGGATACTCGTGATGTTAACTCTCGAATACCACTACTACGAACACTACGCTGAGCTAAACCTGGGCGTTCAACCATACTCATTTTCACCCGATACGATCGAGTTTGCACATCATCTTCTGCTAGTCGTTTCATTCCCCCTAACTCACGCAATGAATTAAAATAGCCTACCGTTGTAAGATAGGGGTCAGCCACTTCACCAAACCGATTAAATAAAGCCTGTGCTGCCGTTAAATAAGCGGTATAAACGCGGATTAACATCGCGGGACGAGAGCTGCCAGGAGAGCAAATACCTAAATATCGTCGGCCTGCTTTTTTATCAATGGGGCGTTGAATAGAGAAAAAGTTATCTTCAATATCTAAACCATGAGGAGGGAAAACAGATACCTTCCGCATAAATACATTTTTTACCTGTTCATCAGCTTTTCGAACGGTGGCAGTAGAAGCGATTATTTTAGGTTTAATCGGCTTGTCATTAAACTGCCATGTGCTTAGCTCATCAACAGCCGTTTCATATAAACCAACCATTGTTCCCAAGGGACCACTAATAAGATGAAACTCATCTTGTATAATTAAATCGGGTGGGCGTATGGGGGAAATACTTTGCACACTACTTTTTGCTTGCCCCTTACTTGCAGGATGATTGCCAGTACACGGAGCATCAGACCAAAGTAACCCGTGACGAGAGCATTCTTGTGAAGCAATGCCAAATAGATTTTTAACCTCGCCACGCCACGCCATCATTGCAAATTTATCAACGGTTGCAATCATCATCGAAGGAGGTCGGCGATAAATTTCTTCATCAACAACCACTGCGGGAATACCCGATACTTTTAATTGACTAGACTTTCCTCTGGAAAATTCACAGCGTCCTTTTTTATCACCACAATAAATAGATGTCTGACCAATATCTCGATTCACCTCAATATCACGACCTGCTTCAATTTCGGAACCACACCAAGGGCAACTAGTGAGTTGTGCGGGGGAAGATGCTCCCGCACTGTATTTATTCGGGTTTCTAATAAGCTCAATAGCTTCATGGCTTTTTTGTGTTGTATTCGGTGTAACACGCTCCCCAACCCACAAACCAATAGTAAAAGGCTCTTCACCTAGGGAGGCATCTCCCGCAGCCAAATTAGTTCGTCGTAAGACCTCCATGGCACAAATTAAAGCAGTCCCTCGTTGAAACTGTTGCAGTGTTAACAGGCGTAGGGTATATCGCATAATCACTGCCAAACCACGGCCACTATCATAGCCGCCTAAATCTCCTTGCAAGCGACGAATCGCCATAGTAAAAGCGGCAACACCAAGATAAGCCTCTGTTTTACCACCACCCGTGGGAAACCAAAGTAAGTCAGCATCTGCGTCTACATCATTGGTTCTATCTCGATGCTCAGGATCAGCGAGAGCAGGAATAGATAACAAAACAAAAGCTAACTGGAAAGGTCGCCAAGATCTATTTTTAGGCACATCAATATCGTTTAACTTACTTTTTTCACCCCGTCTGCGCAGCAAAGAGTAAATGCTATGGATACGTTGTTGAGCCATTGCCTGATTTGCAAAACGAAATGCCGAGAGTGCTATTTCATTATTAGCCAGTGTTTCAATACCCTCGTTCAAACGCTGTAAAATATGTGTACATTGCCCTAATGCTTTTTCTGCCTGCTCTGAATAATTGGCTAGTTCTGAGTCAACCCGTGAACCTTGTTCCGTAATCCAATCGGCATAATCTTGTGTCAGTATAAAAAGTGTCTCAATTAATGGGTCTTTATCCATTTCTGCCAATACAGTCATATCCAAGTAGCCCTTCATGACCATTTTTTTCATGGCAGGGCGGTCTTCTTCATTGAGGCCTGGTGTCTCTGTCACAGGCATTTCATATTGAGGAATAACAACACTGCGAATTTCGGTCGCTTGATCGCTACTGTTATCACTAACACTGGCATGAACGGATACACCATGACCAACCGCATATTCCACTTCCTTGCGATAAATCATTTCTAATGATTTACGTTCAGGGTCATTTAAGTCGCTATCCAAAATAGGTCGTTTTCTAAAGATGGCTGGATGATTTGAGTTTGTCGTCGCCCGAACAATAATTTCTGGCTGAAAAACCCACGCAACATCTCGATTTGTATCGGGCTCTTCTTGAGTATTGCGTAAAAACAAAGTGATTAGACGATCACCTTTTTGACTTTTCCCCCGAATACTTCCTTGAATGCAAACTTGCGGCTGTTCTTTATCGGGAGATTGACGAGAAACAACCCCTTCCTTTAATTCAAGCACTATGATTCCACCGCAGGGGATACGTTGCCAGACTCTAGCTTTTACCTCGATTTCTTCAAATGATTCGTTACCTTCCTCATCAACCTTCTTTTTCTTTATTTTTTTAGTATAAGCATGTTCATGTAATCGCTCATAACGTCCCCAACGCAGATCAACCTCAATTGCTTTTACCTCGCTATCCACACAAAAAGTGAGACCAAAGCTGGTAGGCACTAGCGATTGGTTATTTATAGAATCTTTTTCATCAGAAGCATCTGATTCTGGGTCAGCTTTCCCCGTAGCAGAATGAAATTCACCTTGATCATCATAACCTGTATGAATTTGATCCTCTGTGGCATCATTTTCCGAATCAGTTATACCCGTGGTCACTGTATTAACGGGTGCAAGTTTACCCACCAAATAACGGTCTCGAACACCCATATCGACAATATGCTCATTAGGGCCATTAGCGGGCCCCAGTAAATCATCATTTACAGCAAGTTGAAGTAACTCTCGAACATAGGTGACATCCTCAATTAAGGGAATATCTGCCAGTGTGCTATTACAAAGTGAGGGGATGGCTTCAGAGAAATCTGTCCATTGTAAACGAGCAATATGACCTCGTTTGGGCGGACTCAAGCTTGTTTTAGTTAGTGATATGGCTGGCTCTAACAGTAATTCTTTGTCTAAATAAATGCACACTCTTTCGGCTTCATATCTAACCCTGTAAACTCTAGCAATCGCGGTAACGTCAGTTTGCGAGTTGCAAATAAGTAGCCAGTCTGCCTCTTTAATAGCTTGAAACAGTTGTGTATTACGATAAATACAAAGTATGTGTTGATGGTGATCGACAATGATTCCATCTGTCATCATTAGCCATGATTGTGCCTGTCCTAGTTGGGTAACTGCTTGATTCATAGAGTACCTTTATTATTGTACTGCACGATAAAATGCAGTTTCCCCTGTCTGTTTCTTTTCAATATAGTCTTCAGCTAAAAGTTCTTTAATTGCTTTATCCCATTCAGTTGACTTGGCTTGGCAGGCTATTATGATTTTTTGTTTAGGATGCCAGCCCGTATTGGCTTCGAGCCATGCCAGTATTTGATCATCAGTGCTATCACCCCATTGATTGCGAGTTCGAGTGGGCATATTGGTTTGTGCTGGTGTAGTAAATAGATCACTTTGAGCGACAGGTGATGATTTTGTGTTTTTGGTTGAGGTTTGCTTCAATGGTGTTGAGGTTTGTATCTCAAACTCGTGTCTTTCTTTATTGAGCATTGATAAGCGATAGAGTAGCTCTAATCTGGCCTCTTCACTCATGGTATATCGTATATATTTCACATTGGGTAAGTAAGAAACTTCGTGAAAATCTATATTGAGGTCAATATCATCCCAACCATATTGACTTAGGACAAGATAGTTTAGTTGTGATTGTATTTTTCGTAATGATTCAAGTTGATCGGAGGAAATTTCAGGATCATGGAAGTCATTGTAAAACTTGGTCATCCCTTTATTGTGTTTAACCATATGGTTTTTTCTTTCATTGAAGAATAGCTCACCTATTTTGCTTAATTCCAGCGTGACCTCCGTTTGCAGATTATCTAATACCCCCTCAATAAAGGGGAATGTTTCAAAAATATCACCATGTGTATATCTGAGGTCTTTCTTCATTCTAGAGCCATATTTCCAGGCCCAGATAGTGTGTATATCAGATGTCAGGCTGGCGAATAATGCATAGCTTTCGCTTGCTACGACACATAATGAATTTGCAAAAATATATGTGTTTGGTACTAATGTGAAGCATGGATATTTTGTAGCACCTGTTGCGAAAACGATTACTTTCTCTAAAAAATGATTGTCGTTTTTCCATTCTTGAAGGTGTTTATAAAAATACTCTCCTCGCCCAACTGTGTGTAACCATGAAATACCATTTTTTCCATGTAACCACCATTTATTTTTATAACCGCGTGCAGAAGGATTATCTTTTAAGGAGTACCTTTCTGGTTTTACTTTATCTTCAACTATTTGAAAGGTCTTAATATATCCTTTGGCTTTATTAATATCCCAATCCCAGTAATTTATTACCCATCTATTTGATGTATGGGTTGGTGATTGATTTACTTCCTTCCCTATTAAGTAAGGTATTAATACTTTTGTATATTTAGGATTATTATGAACTATTAATTGTGCTTCATGAGACTCCAAAGTAAACCCCATTCCTAAGATAACAGACCCTTGGAAGACTATTTTTTTATTACAAGTTAACTTCACTGGAGTAAATTCGTCTCTGCTTGATAACATATAGGAAATTTTTTTAACTGAAGAACCTGATAGTAAAGCACTAGCATCCCATTTTCCTTTACGAATATGAAGACGGCTTGTTATCACAGCAGCCTTTCCAGGCCATGACTCATCTGGATATGCCGTATAAATAACGGCTTCCATTTTGTTTAGTAATTGCCTTAAGCCAACATCCCTAGTATCCCCTTCTGAAATAGTATTTACCGCAAGAAGCCCAAATTGAGACTTTTCTCCGAGAAGCCTAAACACTTGTAAAAAGAAATAAGCTACAAGATCAGCAGAGCCTTTTACTTCATTTGCAACCCAATGAACTAAATAATTACGATATGCCGTCCCCATTGCTCCCGTGATTTTCTGCCCACCAAGAAAAGGAGGATTGCCAACAATGGCATCAAATCCTGATTGCTCTCTTTGAAACACTTCGGGAAAAGATAAAGGCCAATGAACAGCTTGTCGTGATGATTTTCCAGTTGGCAAATCATTATTCAGCAATGCTTGTGCTTTTTGACGCAATGAATTTAGATCATGCTCACCTTCTTGAAGGTATTCATTGGCTACTACTGATAATCGTATTAAGTGATTTTTATACTCTTTGGGCTTATTACTATATGCCAAAGATAAGCCTGTAAGGTTATCAGCCAATAGGGTTAACACTTCTAATTGCTTGCGAGCCGCCGAGTCCATTTGTGTCATGGTTTCAATATCGTGAATATCACGAATAGGGCAGGTTTGCACCGCTTCTCGAAGTTGCACGGCATTATTAATCACAGATTTAATATTCTGTTCGTGGCTAAATAGTCCCCTATGCAATATTTTCCCTTCCTTTGGATTCATATGCAAATGAACCAATTGATCAAGATGATGAATTCCTAACAGGCTGTCACCTGCACATAAATTATGATCCAAAAAGGTGAATGGTCTGCCTTTGGATAGGGTAATAAGCCAGATAGAGAGTTTGGCTAACTCAACTGCCATTGGATTAATATCGACACCATATAAACAGCGTTCGACTATTAATCTGCGTGCGGTTAGCCTTCGCTCTTCGATTTCTTTTGAGAGTGGTTCGCAGCGACCTAATTCTTTGAGAACTTCACCTTCTGACGTTATTACTTCGTGTTTATTTTCGCTGGCTTGCCATGCTTCTAATAATCGCTCTGATAGCCAGCGACACACTTGCACCAGAAAAGCCCCAGAACCCATTGCTGGGTCACATATTTTTAATGACAATAATGCGTCTGGAGATTTTAGTTGCCAGTTTTCACGCGGTTTTCCTTCAGCAGGGCCTAGATAAACAGCAGGCTCTAGTGTTTCTTTAACGATAGCTTCTGTCAGTGATTTTGGCGTGTAATGTGTGCCTGAGTCACTACGATCATTACCTTTGGTAACTCTAAATGCATTCTCTGGATAGACAAGCGGATACCCCCAGTCATCTGTTTTTAGCAAATGGAAGATGGGTTTTAGTTTATCCCTTAGTTCTTTATTGCTTTGACACGCTGTGAGTAACTTTTCAGTTGATATGTCATCAACTATTTTATTGAGATCTTTACGTATTTGAGAAACAGCACTTTTGGTTCTTTCTTTTAATAATGTTTCGAGTGATGTATCGCCTTCTTGTTGAGCTTGTTCCAATTCTTGCAATGTTAGCCACGGTTTTTTAGAGCTTTTAGTAGCATCTAGTTCTAAGGTGACTTCTTTTACACGTACCACTGTGCGTTCCAACAGACCTTCATAGACATAGCCAATTTGCTCAACATCAAGACCACGATAAGACAGGGTTCTCCCTTGATACAGTTGGATGGCATCCAATAATAAACGCACGGTTCTATTATCTATCGGTAGTGGATGGGCTTCTGTCTCTTGCCAATGCGTGCCTTCTTTTCGCCCTTCAAGAAAGGGAAAATGGTCAGGGTCAAATAATGAGCTGCCTAATGCAGGTAATCGTAGTGCTTCATGCTCAACCCCAGCATAAACAATTCTAAATACGGCTAATAAACGTGCCCAAGCGTCAAACCGTCGCTCCAAAATTTCTGATGTGTCATTATGCAATTGCATTCGCAAACTTGATATGGCGTAATAGCTTTCATAGCGATCATCACCCAGTAATAATAAGCCTCTTTCTTCAGCAGACAGGATGAAAACCAATCGCATCATAATGGTTAAACCTGCTTCATATATCTCCTCTGCTTTTGTATCTGCTAATAATTTTCGGTTTCTATCTATATCAGCACGGTCAAGAGCCTGAATTAAGACCTCAACAGCACGGCTAACTTGTTTACCTAAGGCATCAGTAACTTCATCTTGATGTTTAAGCGATTCATCAAACAAGGCAGGCAGTTGTTCGCTTACATCGACAAAAAATCGTCGAATACCAAGTAAGCTGATAAAGGCTTGTAGTGTGACAGGCTCTGCTCCCCATAGGCGGCTATACCAACTGGCATAAGTGCTTTCAGATCCCTCAGGGGCATCGACTAGCATCCATTGTTCGCCATTAGTGATCAAAGCAAGTCGAATTTTGTTGGCTCTGCATAATTGAGAAATTTGGGTTTTTAGCGTGTCATTTAATTCTTCGTTATGTGGATAGGTTTTTATGAGCATTAAGGATGCATCTGTTTGATCATCGATCAGTACATAATTGGGTGTTATTGGTTGGTCTGTCTCTGGGATGAGATAGCTTAATTTTTCTAAGAGTGATTGATCAGATTTTAAGTTTTCTTCATCATCATCTTCATCCAGCTCTAATCCTTGTTTTAAAACCAACGAAATCCATGCTTGATGAATCGCTTCTAGTTGTTCGTCCTCATCATCAATTACCTCACGCCATTCTTCATAGCCTTGTCGAAGTAGCTTCTTTTTTTGAGGATCTAGTTTCGCTAGTCCTTGTGGGAAAACGTTGTTGAGAACAGGAGTGGCTAGAAATGGCCCCGATATATCTAATAGAGAGAGCCATTCAGCATGTATAGATGTTGTGCTCATACTTGTTCCCCCTTGTAAGATTCGGGCGTTAAAAAGATCACGGCGACAGGAAATGTTCGCTCAATCAGGTTGGCATAGTGTTGTTGAATGTTTTTCTTTTCTTGTTCCTTTTCTTTGGGGATTTCTGCTAAACGAGCTTTCAGAGCTTCATTGTCTCGATGTATTTGAGTTTTCTCATCTGCCCCAAATAAATCTAACTGTAAGGGTTCTAGCTCTGTTTTAAATTCATTTTCAATAGATTGTGCCAACTCATCCAAAACTTGAGTAATATTGTTAATTTCTTGTTGTTCTTTTCGTTGTAATGTATTGCGTAGATTTCTTAATCGTTCTTTGGAGCGAGCTTCAATCGCTTTTTGTATGTTGCTTTCTGTTTGTTCAAAACGATTCTTTAGAGTAGTAAATAACTCCTCCTCTGCATAGTAAGCGATAGCGATTTCACGCCATTTATCTATTGTGCCTATTTTTACCTCTCTTACAAAACCACTCTCTTTTAAATAACCACCTGATGCAATTAGCTCTTCGTGTAAACGGTGGTGGTGTCCTCCTGTAATGACCAATCGAGATATGGTAATGACAGCAGGCTCTGCTAATTCGCTATCAGGGAGTGATCTAATATCAATACGATGTAATTTTTTGGAATCTTCTTTTGCCCACACTTCAGCTCGCATGAGTCTTAAACACATTTGTACTAAGCAATGATTTAGATGTACTAAAACAATATCATCACGACCTTTAGCCACATCATGGTCAAAAGTAATAGGGCGTATTTTTCCTGTATGAGGATGGGATAAGCCTTCCAGACACTTTGCCCATGATCCTGTTAGAGTTGGCATTTTAAATACACTACCTGTTGGCGTATTTTCTAGGCTGTAAGGCTTTAAAGCTGGTTTGTCGGCTAGTTTTAATCCTGCTTCAACGGCTTGTTGAATACGGTCAGGAGTTAAGTGAAAATCTTTCTGTGTCTCTTCAAGTTTGTTGTGCAGACTTTCAATCCGTTCTTTTATATTTCGATTGGCTTTTATTAAGGCTTTTTTGGTTTTATCCAGTTTTGCTTCAACTTCTTTTGTATGCAAATTTGTAATAGAACCTTCAATCAGCCCTGACATTTGTGGAGCAATAACAGGATTGACGTTTCCCATATCTTCACGCATAGATTCGAGTTTTTTTAATGCTCGTAGAATGTCATTTTTATGACCACCAACGGTGTCAGATTTTGCAGAACCACCATCTACAGGATGCCAAATTAATACTTCACTGGCTTTTTGTCCATGTCGATCAATTCGGCCATTTCGTTGTTCCATTACATTCGGGTTGTAGGGAATTTCCAAGTGGATAAGACAATTACAATAATTTTGTAAGTCAATACCTTCCGATGCGGCATCTGTTGCTAATAGTATGCGGACTTTTGCATCATTTGGATTGGTTTGGAAGGCTGCTTTTGTAACCTCTCTTTCTTCTTGATCTATCCCTCCATGTAATATGGACAGTCGATCATCACCATAACCCTGTGTCGTTAATATTTCATGTAGCCAAGTATGAGTGTCACGATATTCAGTAAATAAGATTACTCGGCGATCATTCCAGTCGCCATTTAATGTTTGTAAGTTTGTTTTAATCCAATCGATAATTGCTCTGGCTTTTGAGTCTGTTCGATTCCTCTCTTTTTGTGCCCAACTTCTCATCTGCTTTAGTAACGATTCTTCATTTTGTGTCAGTGGAGCACTGTATTTTGTTATTTCAATAATAGCTTCTTCTTGTGCTTCTTTGCTTTGATTATCATCGGCATAATCTTCCTCTGCTTTTAAAATAGCTTTTCTTAGTATTCTTTCTATTAATGGGTCTTTTTGAGTAGGTTGCTCTTCACTGGTGAGCGTGTCGTAGTGTTTTCCAAGTGTAGAAGCAAATGCTGCGGGAGATGAAAACAACCTCTTTTTGAGCAAACTATTGACAAACTTTGTGCCTATTACCTGTCTGCCTTTACATGAACTTTCTCTACTTGAACAATAGTCATTAAGAAGCCGATGAATACTTCTTTCTTCAGTGCTATATGGAATTTCAAGAGCTTGAAGTTTACGTTTTGGATACAGTGGGTTTCCCTGTTTATCAACAAGCTCTGTTTTTAATCGTCGTACCATAACTTGTGAGAGTTGTTTTTCATCAGGCAGAATGTTGCGTGAAAAACGTTGATTATCTAATAATTCAAGTAATGAAGTAAACGATTCGGTATAGCCATTATGAGGAGTCGCAGTGAGGAATAAGCGATGCTGAAAGTGAGGGGATAAGGTTCTTATTAAGCGGGTTCTTTGGCTATCTAATGCATAGTTTTTACTCCCAGAAGGGGCAACATTATGTGCCTCATCAACAACGAGAATATCAAACTTTCGGGGGTAACTTGTATTTACAGGGAGAATTTCTCGCAGTAATCGCATTGCCTCGCCTGCTTTCATCCAATCCATTGAAACAATTAAGCGAGGAAATGAACTCCAAGGATTGGCATGAATTCCCCGTTTTCGACGTAGTTCTTTGATATAGACAGTATTAACAATCTTGAATTCAAGTCCAAATTTTTCCTGCATCTCTAAACGCCACTTCTCTTGAAGTGAGGCAGGACAAACTATAAATACGCTTCTCGCTCGATGACGCAAAATTAGTTCTTGAATAACAAGACCCGCTTCAATCGTCTTCCCTAATCCAACATCATCGGCAATTAACAAGTTAGCTCGTGCCATATCAATAGCACGAACAAGGGGATCTAATTGGAAGTCTTCAATGCTTATTCCGCTTCTAAAAGGAGCTTGTAAAAAACCTCTATCAGCGTTTGTTGCTGCACCCCAGCGTACAGCATCCAGAAAGGCTTCTAACTCGGTTGTTTTATCTTGACCCGATATAGAAGGCAGACCCGCTTTCTCTACAATATGTGCTCCTGGTTCTATCTCCCAGATAACATCCAGTGTTTCACCCAGAGCATCCTCTTCAATTGAAGATAATGAAACTAGGTGTTGCTTGATAGATAACCCCGAAGATTTGACATCAGAGACAATCCAGTGACGACGGCGGACTTCAACGAGTTGACCTGCTTCTGGAGTGGTTTGGATAAGAGTATTAAGATTTTCTGCTGTAACTGACAAGATCACCCCCTTGGTTTATGAGGGGGATATTATGCCTAATTTTTAACAATAGTATAATAACTCATTGTTAAAGTTGTGAGTTACAGATGATTTCGTCTTATAAACTGGATAGGTGATTAACAATACTACGGCCAACAGCTTGTCCCAAATCCACTGGTACAGCATTCCCAATCATGCGGCCTACTTTTGTCATCATTACTTGTTCATCTTCAGGAACAAACTGATATGTTTCAGGGAAACCTTGTAATAAAGCAGCCTCTCGTAGGGATATTGCTCTATCTTGTGAAGGATGACCGAAGCGACCATTCCCAAAGCCGTAGCACTGAGTTGTCATTGTTGGGGCAGGTTTATCCCATTGCATCCTTCCATATACACTTGGATAGGTTTTACCTGATTTTTCTTTATGGCATTTTGCAACCAAATGAGTGGGCCAATCGCGCCATGTTCCTCCAGGTTTTGAAGCCTTAATTCGTTTTAGATTTAAAGGGGTAAGTGATGCGGAAACATGAAGTGGATCAATTGATGATGTTTCACCTGCTTTGATGGGTTTTAATTTCCCTATGACTTGCTCTACTGTTTTTGGCTTATCGTAGATAGGATCAATCATACGAATCTCACCGTGTTTTGAGGCAAGTAAAACCATTCTTTTTCTTGTTTGTGGTGATCCATATTTACTACAGTCTATAACGCTATACCAGACATGATAATTCAGTTCTTTTAACTCATTTACAAAATCATCAAAGACTTGATGTTTAGATACCGTTGACACATTTTCCATCGTAATAATGTCTGGCTGTACAGATTTAGCTAATCGACTAAATTCATAGAGTAGCCCCCACTTATGATCATCTTTACTATTTTGACCATGACGATAACTAGAGAATGGTTGGCATGGCGCGCAACCAGCTAGGACAGTATAGCCATCTTCAGTGAATAACTCTTTTAGCTCTTCAGCTGTTATCTCTTTAATATCTTTCTCGATAAATTTAGCTTTATTATTTTTCTCGTAGGGATAGCGGCAAGCAGGGTCGGTATCAATACCAGCAGTAACATGTATTCCTTCTTTCTTTATGCCGTATGTGAGACCACCAGCTCCACAAAATAAATCAATACAGGATATATTCATAATTAATTTTATTCTTTGTTTATTGGCTATAGGTATTTTTTACAAAAAATTTAGAGTATCAAATGTAGTCTTTGATTAGATGTAATAGCAAATAATACCCGATAAATCTATAAATTGGAGCATTTTCCTATGTAGATTTTATGACTTCTGGTTAAATTTAATCATTGGAGTAACTTTTTTCCCAACTCGGTCAAACGATATTTTTGTGTTGGACTTTGTGGTTTATCGGGTTGCGTCATTTCTATCCAGTTTTTTTGTAATGCAGGGTTTAAATAATTTTTACGAAAAGTTGGGCGATGTTTTAAACCAAGTTGTTTCATTAGATCACTGCTTGTCATGGCTGTTTGATTGATAAGTATATTTAACAAGGCTTTTATTGGTTTATTTACTTGGTCGCGAACATGGTCGTTTACTTGGTCGCTAAGTTGATCGCTTGCATTTTCAAAACCTGAATTACATGCCTCTAAAATTCTGTTTAACATAAACTCAATAAAAGGAGCTGAATCCGTTTGCTCTGTGCTTTGATTAATTGCTTTGTAATAATCAGCTTGATTCGCAAACACCATGCTTTCTACAGGAATATGTTTAAAAATGGGTTTCCACTGGCTTAATATTAAGGTTTGCCATAGACGACCCATGCGACCATTACCATCACTAAAGGGATGGATAAATTCAAACTCATAATGAAAAACAGAACTACTAATTAAGGCATGTTCCTCACTGGTTTTTAGCCAAGTGAATAAATCACTCAGCAACTTACTCACTCTATCAGCAGGCGGAGCCATGTGGATAACCTGATCTCCTTTCATTACGCCTACGCCCCTGTTTCTATATTGCCCCGCATCATCTATTAAGCCTAACATAAGTATTTGATGAGCCTTGAGTAAATCTTTTTTATCTGTTGCTTGCCAGTTTGAAAACTGCTCATAAGCTTTAATTGCATTACGCGCCTCTTGCACCTCTCGTGGTGGCGCAATAACAGGCTTACCTTCCAAAATTGCAGTGATTTGATCTTCGCTAAGCGTATTACCTTCAATAGCAAGTGATCCTTGAATGGTACGAATACGGTTAATACGTCGCAAAAGTAAGCGACTCTTCTGTTGCTCTTGCAGTTTCTCTAAAACAGACAAACGACCTAGCAACTCACCAATCTCAGCGACCAGATTTAAGATGTTAGACGTGATGCTGTAAGGTGGTTGGTAATTCATACTTGAATATTATTCAAAAAGTTAACAGGGCTATTTAAAACTAATAGTGCATAAATAAAGTGTATCCATATAATATTTTTATAAAAATAGCAATAAACGGTAGGTTGTAGTGGATAGAATTATGGACGCTCTTTGTTGTCATGTCTGTTGCCATGTTTGTTGCAATAGACACAGAAAGAGATATGCAGGGAGTCTATTACGTTACTTTATAATATAAAAGAGTAGAAGGAGAAAAGTATTAAAATAGGGGGGGGTGGGTATGATAAAAAATGGCTAACGGAGTAAAGCTTATGTTTTTGTAGCTCGGCTTAGCGATAGTGTAATCCGACAAAGCACTCCAAACCATAGATTTAACTGCCTTCTAGTTCCCACTTCCACGTGGGAATTCATCCATAGACGCTCTGCATCATGAATAAAACCTGAAGTTATGCTTCGGGTTTATTTTTTTCTATACTTAAATTTAATAATAATGTCCTGAATCCTGTGCCGTAGTGACTTCACGGATTCAGGTATTAGATAAAATCATCTGCTGTTTTTTTAGGTTGTTTCTTATATTATCCCGAATCCGTATTTGGTTTACAAATTTAGGATAATAATAGGTATCATTTTATGTCTAACGATTCTTCTTTACACTCTGATAAAGACGCACATGAGGGCGCTCATCAAGGTAAGCAGTGGCTATGGCTGTTGCTCTCTGGGCTTTTATTAATTGCTATTGGTACTTTTGCTGTTGATTCTCATGGCTGGTTATTGGCTGCATTATTGGGTGTTGGTGGCTTGGTTGTGGTGTTCGCTTCATCTGAAATGATGATTAAGGCAGTTGATGGTTATGCTAAGCGTAAAAAAATGAATGCTTTTGTGGCTGGTACGATGGCGGGTCTTTCTAGCAATATTCCTGAGCTGGTTATGCTTGCTTTTGTTTTGATTGCAACGCCTAGAGTGGGTTTTATTGTTACTCTTTTAACTTTGCATGTTGGTGCTGCTGCCTTTGGTTTATATTGCGGTGCTTTGCCAAGAGATATTGAAGGTAATGCTACTTTGCCTAAGCCCTTGGTTGGCTTAAGTACTGACTTATACGCAGCTGCCGCAGGTGTGTTTTTTAGTATTGGTATGATTATGATATTAATGAAGGCATTTAGTGTCGGTACGGTTACTGCTAGCAATGCTTTTTTAAATACTACGGATCTATATGTTTTTGGTGTTATTTTGCTGTTGATTCAGGTGGTTGCGATTACTCGTTTAGTGAAACGCTTTTCAAAAGATCACGCACCTAGCTCGGTTGAGGATGTTCCTGTCGAAATGGCTAAAAATGAATCTTTAATGTCAATCAGTACTATTCTTACCTTTAGTTTAGCGGGCTTAGTTGCTTCTATTATTGGCGGTCATTCTGTGGGTGAATTTGCAGGAATATTAGTGCATAAGCTTGAAGAGGCAGGCTATTCGGAAATGTTCGGAGCGGTGATACTTAGCATTTTTGCATCAGCTGGTGCATTTGTTATGATCGGTACAGCTCATTTTCAGAAAAAATACAGTATTGCGATGGCAAATGCCTCAGGTGCAATTACTCAGGTGCCGTTCTTGGTGCTACCCATAGCTATGATTATGCTGGCTGTATTTACCCAAACGGGTTTGATTCCTCATATCAATGATAGCAATGGTGTTATTCCTATTGATATTCATACTACTAGTACCATTATTTTAGGTTTTCCTTCTATGCTGATCTTATGGAAAGCTGTACAGGATGATGGTCAAGTAAACTGGGTCGAAACAAGCACCATGATTGCTATCTTCTTATTGGTGATTTATTTGCTGGTTGCGCATGGCTAATAGGGCTTAAGGAAATCCTGATCAGGTCGATTAGAATTCAGCGAAGAAAAATCTGTCGATATTTTATCTGCGCTAAATTCTAATCGGCTTGATCAGGTTGTCCTTCATTATAAAAAATGCAAAAAAAGGGGGGGATGGGTATCTAGGAGACTGTCCGAGAATAGGAGTCTACTGCGGAAAAGCTGAATTTGGCTATGTTTTCCCCCAATTTTCGGTGAATAGAACAACTATTCTCCTCAAATTGGTGAAAAATCTAGCTCAAATCAGCTTTCCCTCGCTACGACTCCTATTCTCAGATAGCCTCCTAGAAATTTGTTCTGCATTCATTAAGCCAAAGTTGATGGAGTATTAGCTCTGTACTGGCTTTTTAATTCTTAGATGCTATATTTCAATCATGTAATGACCTAGGAGACTATCTGAGAGCTAGGATTTGTAGTCAATTCTTAGTTCTCGAATAGCCTCCTATTCCCCTTTGATTTAAATAAATGGCTTGAAATAACAATGAGTGAACAATCTGCTACCCCCGCATCTTCTACTTCCTCTTCTTCTTCTCTTTCTACATCTCCAGCTTCTTCTAATGATGCTTTTCTTTATGATACGGAACAGCTCAATGCAATAGCGGATGAGGAAACGATTCGGCAGGGCTTGGCATGGTTTAAGGATAATAGTGTGCATAGCCTTAGCCGTGAGGATGATAGTTTATTAGGAATGGTGGAAGATGCGAGTTTGGGAGAGGAGTTAGAGGCGGATACTGCTTGTCATCTTTCTTATTCTGCGGATGGGAATTTGCAGGTTGATTGCCAGTGTCATACCTATCCTGAAAAGATGCATCATGTAAAAAATCATGCTTTTGTTTGCGCTCATGCGGTTGCGGTTTTATATGCTTATGCTGCTGAGGCGGTTGGTGGTGAATTTTTGGGTGCAGTCGAAAGCGCAATTGAGCTACGCGCCAAGCGAGGGCGTAATGAAGTTGCTGTAGAGCATCTTGAAGGTGAGCCGTGGTTTGGTACATGGAAGGCGGCTTCCATTACTTCAAGCCTTGCATTTCCTCGCAGTTATCGGGTTACTATTCGTTCTTTAAGCAAGCGTAGCAATGTTTGTAATTGTCAAGATTTTGCCATTAATCAACTGGGAACTTGTAAACATATTGAGGCGGTATTACACACCATTAGAAAACGTGATGATTATGAGAAAATCAAGGCTGAACCTGCCCCTGTTTCTTATGTTTATTTAAGTTGGGATGTTGAAAACCCGCCACAGCTTTTATTGCATCGAAGTTTTAATATAAAGCCTGAGCTGGCGACTTTTTTTGATGATTATTTTGATGCACGAGGTGTGTTTAAAGGTCGTTTGCCTGATAATTTTTTCCACTTTTCCGCGCAGGTACAAGACAGAGATGATCTGCATATCGGTGATGATGCACAGGGCTATGTGCAGCGTTTATCGACTCAGGCAAGTCAGAAAATTCATGCGCAAAAAATTCGTGAGCAAATCGAAGCATCAGCAGGTCGGTTATCAGGTATTAAAGCTACGCTTTATCCCTATCAGGTTGAAGGGGTTGCTTTTTTAGCTGCTAATGGACGAGGTTTATTGGCGGATGATATGGGGCTGGGTAAAACGCTACAGTCAATTGCTGCCGCCACTTGGTTAATTAAAAATTCGGGTGTTGAGCGTGTTTTGATTATTTGTCCTGCTTCTTTAAAGCAGCAATGGGCGCGTGAGATTGAAAAATTCACTGACTATTCTGCTCAGGTTATTCAAGGCAAACCAGAAACGCGAGGGGTGCAATATCGTCAGGGAAAAGGCTTTTATATTATTAATTATGAGCTGGTATTGCGTGATTTAAGCATAATTAATGAAAGTTTGAATCCTGACTTATTGATTTTGGATGAAGCGCAACGTATTAAAAACTGGCGTACTAAAATTGCATCCACCATTAAGCTCATTCCAACCACCTACGCATTTGTGCTTTCTGGTACACCGTTGGAAAATCGCTTGGAAGACTTGTTTAGTTTGATGCAAGTGGTGGATACCAATGTATTAGGTCCATTATGGCGTTATCTGATTGATTTTCATATCACCGATGAGCGTGGCAAAGTGCTGGGTTATCGCAACTTGTCAGAACTTAGGCGCAGACTTGAACCTGTTATGTTGCGTCGTGATAGACGTTTAGTGAGCGCTCAGCTACCCAAGCGAATTGATCAACGTCTGGATGTTGAACTGACCAATTTGCAAAGAGAGTTACACGATAGTGCTATGAGTACAGCGGGGCAATTAGCCAATATTGCTAAATCACGTCCGCTCACACCAGGTGAATCAAACCGCATGATGGCATCCTTGCAAATGGCAAGAATGGCGTGTAATGCCGCAGGTCTGGTGGATAAAGAGACCGAAGGTTCACCTAAGTTAGATGAAATGGAAAGCTTGATTGATGAGCTCTGTGTGCAATCAGGTCAAAAAGCGGTAATTTTTTCGCAATGGAAACTCATGACTAGTATGGTTGAACATCGCCTAAATAAAATGGGAGTTGGTTATGTGCATCTTCATGGTGGTGTGCCAACCGCTAACCGTGGCGAATTAATGAATCGCTTTCAAAATGATGATGCTATACAAGTCTTTATATCAACCGATGCAGGTGGTGTTGGGCTAAACTTGCAGAGTGCTTCGGTTGTTATTAATCTTGATATGCCTTGGAATCCGGCAATATTAGATCAGCGTATTGCACGTGTGCATCGCCTTGGGCAAAAGAATACGGTGCAGTCTATTTTGATTACCAGTGCTGATTCTTATGAAGAAAAAGTGGCTTTACTTGTTAAAGGAAAGCGTGATTTATTTGATAATGTGATTGATCCTGATGCTAGTGAAGATGTTGTTGGTGTTAGTAAAAAGCTACTCGAAACTTTGGTTGAAGACCTTGCCACAGATGAAAAATCAGAAAACCAAGAAACACATAAAAATACAGAAAACACGGAAAACACAGGCAATACAGAAAATTTAGAAGATACAGAGGTAGCCAACGATAGTGTTGCCACAGAAACATCGCCTCAAACTCAAGTAAGCGAAGGCAAGCAAGCAGGCAACGGTTTAGATAGCAATATCCAGCAGAATATCCAACACGCTATTGAAAATATCCAACAAAGTTTTGGTCATGAAATAGAACAAATTTTAGGATCAGGTGGCGGTATTTTAGTTGTACTAAAGCATGTTGATACAGAAGCCAATATTGAAGCCCGAAAGCTCTCCAGTGATGAAATCCCCGTCGCTATTATTGATAGTCAAACTCTGGGTGGGCTACAACGCTTAGGGGATAACTCCCCGATTCAAACCACAGAAACTTACTATGATGCGCAAGATGTAGTGGATCAACAAGCACAGTCAAGCGAATCACCACTTATTGCAATTGCCAAAGAAAAACTTGAAGCCGCAGAAATCTTATTAGAACAAGATATGTTTAGCGTAGCCGCTAATTTACTTATCACTGCACAGCTAGCTTATATTGCAGGAATAGCAGGGTTAGAACAAGCACCAACCCCCGCAGAGGCAGGCATCTGGGTTTATACTGAAGCCCTTAATAATGGCTGGGTAAATCAAGAACAAGCCAACCAAATAATGAAAAATCTAGCCCTAGTACAAGCCCCCAATATGCCACCTGTACTGATAGAAGAACTACTGATAGATGTAAGAGAGCTAGTAAATAACTGGTAAATATTTGCTTGCTTGTTCTCAATCACAGAGATTACACAGAAAATATGTAAAAAAGGGGGGGGATGGGTTTGTACAGGGTAATAAAAGAATTCTGCTTTAATTTATTAGCAAAAGTATAAACAACAATAAGTTACTGAGGTTATCAATTATGTCACATGCTTTACAATCTGAAACTCTCGCCCTTGATGATTACCTCGAAGGCGAGCGTGATGTTGATATTCGTAGTGAATATATTGATGGTCAGGTCTATGCAATGGCAGGGGCAAGTGAAGTCCATAATACGATTGCGGCAGAGTTTCATACTCTTATAAATAGTCATTTACCTGATGAATGTCGTGTCTGGCAATCTAATATGAAAGTCGTTGGTGAATATCAATATCAAGGAAGAGGATTTTCTTATTATCCAGATGTCATGGCATCCTGCGAAGAGAATACAGGCGACCCGTATTACCGCACGAATCCTTGTTTGATTATTGAAGTTTTATCGCCTTCGTTTCAATCCGAGTTCTCAGACAGCCTCCTAGAATCCATTAATTTACAAATTCAGGTGAAAAAAATATATCGAAGTGTCCAGCGTGAAGTCGGGCTTGTAGCACGTTAAAATGATTATAGATTGCATCCTAACTTGTCCAGAATGTGGGCATAAAATGAAAGAAACAATGCTTGAGAATACCTGTCAGTTTAGCTATCACTGTCCTTCTTGCAAAAAAGTGATAAAAACAAGAGAAGGGGATTGCTGTGTGTTTTGTAGTTATGGTGATTATCCTTGTCCGCAGTCACAGATCACAGGTTCTGCCTGTTGTGGGAATGATTAGTTTCTTAGATGATTAGCATATCCCTGTCATCCGCATCGAACTCATAGATTCAGGTTTCAAGTATAAAAACTGAATAACTACGGGTATTATTCATGTATGGATAATTTAAAAATATTTTTTGAGCAGATTGATGCCTTTGGTTATATGGTTTTAGGTATCAATACCCTGTTATTAATTTTTGCACCACAAATTGTTAAGCTTCTTTATCTAAACCATCAGAGGGCCAATGATACCTCAGGTGTAAAGCGTAAGGTCATGATATTTAGGGCGTTAAACCTATTGTTTATGATTTCTTATGGTTATTATCGTTTCTTTCAGGATAAAGAAAGCAAAAGTTTGGTTTTGCATATTCTGGCCGTACTATCCATTATCTACTTTGCTTATTTGGCAATGCATCTGGCTCATTTATTTTTAGTGCGACAATATGGAAAAGAGCGTGAGATTAAGGGGGAGAAACGTTATGTTTCAAGCTATCAAACACGTTTATTAAGCTTTTTTAGTAGTATTTCCATTGGTATTCTTGCTTTGATTAGCATTATCCGCCTATTGGGTTTTGATTCTGTACTTGAAGCGGGTGGTGTGATTGGTCTAATCGGTGTTTTTCTGGCTTTGACTTCAAGTATCTGGGCTCCTGATATTTTTCATGGGCTGATTATTTTGAATAGCGATATGCTTTCAGAGGGTGATGTCATCCTGTTTAATGATGATGAGCAGATTTATGGCTTAGTTTATAAAACCAAAATATTTCATACTGTTATTTTGAATATTGTTAATAATCATAGGATTATGATACGAAACTCGAAACTTCGTGGTTTTACTGTGCATAATCTCTCAAAATTTGCATCTGCTCGTGGTTTACGCGAAAGCCTTAAATTTAAGATTGGTTACGATGTTAGCACGAGTCAAGTTAAGGATTTATTTGAAGCAGTTTATATGCTTGCCAAAGATAATTCCGAGATAGCAATAGAGGATCAATACGATCTAGAATATGGCATAACAGACACGGGAGATCATGCGGTTGAATGGCAATTTTACTACTATACTAAAAATGTAGAAAAGCTAATGGTGACACGCCAGCGTTTCTTAGCATTAATGCTAGAAACCGCCATTGAAAAAAATATATCTTTGGCAACACCATTAACGACTACTACTGAAATAACATCAAACTTAGAAACCAAAAAAGGTGAAGAAAATGTATAACAGAATTCTTATTCCTATTGATTTTGCACATGAAGTGCAAGCATTAGCTTCTATCAATAAAGCCAAAAAACTTTGTTCAGAAGGGGAAATAATTCTCTTGCATGTGGTAGAAGAGGTTCCTGATTATGTTCAGAACTATCTTCCTGATGAATTCAAAATAGATAAGGTCAATAATGCTAAAAAAGAACTCAATGAGTTGCTTGAAAAATCAGAGCTAGGTAATGCACAGATTGAAGTTCGTAAAGGTCGTTCTTACAACTCTATTCTTGAATCAGCTGAAGAGAACCAAGTTAATTTGATTATTATAAACTCGCATAAACCAGGTTTTGAAGATTATTTATTGGGTTCTACTGCCGCGAAAGTAGTGCGTCATGCTAATTGTGCTGTTTTGGTAGAGCGTTGAGGTTAAAATAACTAAAATTACTGAGGGGTATATGTTAGCCTCTCAGTTTTTTTGGCTGTATTTTTATGAAACATTTAAGCTGTTATTTGCTTGTCATCAGCTCACTTTTCTTTCTTACGTCCTGCTCTCCTCACCCTAGCACAGGTGTTTGGAAAACTGCGAGTGAGAATGAACTCGGTTTATCTAAATTGATAGTAGCATTTGAAGGTAAGGCAGAATTTAAGAGTAGTAAGCCTGTGGAAGCAAACTGGCATTGCTTTTGGGGTAAACTGGATGATCAAACCTTAGAGCTTGATTGTACATCTTCGATAAATACCGATCAGGCTCGGAAGTTTGTTGTCGTTTCAAAAGAAAAATTAAATGCAGAGTTTAGAGAGAATGGTAAATTGATAGCAAAATTAAAGCGTATTGATGCAAATCCTGTTTTAGCTGAGTAATTGCTATCTAGGAGGCTGTCCGAGAA
>Ga0256840_1001061_pt1 | contig 26652 bp, 22 predicted proteins | sample 355202metaG_FD_185969 | JGI IMG/M metagenome (GOLD analysis project Ga0256840, IMG submission 185969) | Hydrothermal vent microbial communities from Mid Atlantic Ridge, Atlantic Ocean - 355-202 | ecosystem: Environmental > Aquatic > Marine > Hydrothermal vents | place: Atlantic Ocean: Mid... | reverse complement strand
CTCCTGCCCCATGTCGACATTGGACTGCTCCAGCGAGTTGGTGAAGATATTGCCCAGCTCCGGACCCGGCAGGCCGACACGCGGTGTGCCGGAATCGGTGGTGGCCGTGTAGAGGTTGGAGCCGGCAAGAGACAGGCCGTTGGGATTCTTGAACTTGGCCAGCACCAGGCTGGAGATTTTGACCTTCTCGCCGTTGGAATAGGAGGCGATGACCGTGCCCTCGCCGTCGATGTCAACACTGGTCAGGTTACCGGCGCCATACCCGTTCTGGTCCTGGGCGATGACCACCGAGTCGCTGTCGAACTGGGTGCAGTCGAAGTTGACAGTCAGGTTGGTGGGATCGGATCCGTTCTGCCAGTCAATGGCGGGCAGGACACCCACCACCGGGTCCGGGGTCCCGTCACCGTTGTTGTCCGGCAGGGTGCCGTCGGCGCCAAAGACGAGCTGCGGATTGCCCTGGCCCTGCAGACCGGCGCCACCGTTGGCATCAGGCACCTCGTAGAACCAGTCCCAGGTGTTGGTGGCCGGGTCATTGATCCGCCAGTACATGGAGACGATGTGCGGTTCGCCGAGCGAATCGAAGATCTGGGTGGAGGCGGTATAGTTGAACGTGCCGGTGTCATTGGGATCCCAGGCCGGCCAGCCGCCGGCCGGGATTTCCGATGCCGCGTCGAGATTGGTGTTGTAGGTCATCTCGTCGGTGGCCTTGGCCGGGACCAAGCCGGCGTTGGGGACAAAGATGTCCGTGGGGTCGGCCGGGATCAGGTTGCCGTCGGCATCGTATGCCTTGCCCTGGACATGGAATCCTTCCGGGTTGACCAGGTAGCCGTTGTCGTTGAAACGGAAGGCACCGGCACGACTGTAGAAGGCCGTGTCGTTGCCGGGTTCCTTGAGGAGGAAGAAGCCGTCCCCCTCGATGGCCACGTCGGTGGACGAGGCCGTTGTCTCGAAGGTCCCCTGGCTGAAGATGTTGTCCACCACGGAGACATTGACGCCCCTGCCGACCTGGGAGATGCCGCCCGAGCCGCTGATGTTGCTGGAGAGCAGGTCGGAGAAGACCGTTCGCGCGCCCTTGAATCCCAGGGTGTTGGTGTTGGCCAGGTTATTGCCGATGACGCTCATGGCCTGGGCGTTGGTGTTGAGTCCGCTGACTCCGCTGAACATTGCACTTTGAATGCCCATTACAACCTCCTGCGTGTTTTTTCCGGATAATCTGAAAGAATGCGGCGTACGGCCCGGCTATTGGGCAGCCTGGCCGTCGGTGGCTGCTGTTGCCGCAATTTCCCGGATACCGCCGCCGGGTGCGGTATCCTCAGTTATCCCCGCGCCATCCGTTGCTGCAGAGACAATCTCTTCATTGGTTCCTTCGTCAGGCCTCTCCCCGTCTTCTTCCGGTTCGGTCTGGTGCCTGTTGGCCTGTTCATAGACTCCCTGGACCGCGGAGAGGTTGAACTCCCCGCTCCGGGTCAGGAGCAGGGCCTCGCTGCCGCTCATGTCGACACCGGTGACATCGGTGTAGACCAGCGGCACCACCGGGCTTGCCCCGTCCGGTCCGCTGCCGAGGGCGTCGATGGCGATCTCGTAGGTGCCTGGCGGCAGGGGATCGCCGTTTGCATCCAGTCCGTCCCAGGTGATGAAGTGGTTGCCGGGATCAAGCTCGGCCGGATAGAGGGTGGCGACCGTTCTGCCGCCCTGGTCGCGGATGGTGATGGCCAGGTCGGTGACCTCGCCGTCGACCTTGTAGCCGATCTCGGTCGCGCCTTCCCCCAGCTCAAAGGAAGACCCCTGCACCAGTACCTGCTTGTCGATGAGCGACAGGGCCGAGAGTCGGTCGGAACTCCGCTGGATGTCGAGGAGTTCCTCCATGTTGTTGTTCATGTTGATGGACTGCTCGAGCTGACTGTACTGGGTGAGCTGGGCAGTGAACTCCGTGGAGTCGGTGGGGTTGAGCGGATCCTGATTCTGGAGCTGGGCCACAAGCAGGGTCAGGAAGTCGTCCAGGCCCAGCTTGTCACCCGTGCCGTCACCCTTCTGCCGGTCCGCGGCCTCCGCTGTTGTATATCCCTGTGATATTCCTGCAATATAAGCCATGTTCGGTGTTCCTTGTTGTCATTGCCACTGCTGTGCCCATGGGCGCTGCTTCAGGCATGGATGCTCAGGCTGAGGTCATCGGTGGCCGAAGGGTGCCCCCTGGTGTCGTCGTCTTCCGGCATGGAGAATACCGACCGGGCCGTGCCGATGTTCTGCACGGAACGGTGGTGCCGCTGCGGGCTCCGGTGCTCCTGGAAGAGCTGGGTATTGCTGTTGTCGCCTGCGGCCACGGTGACCTGCATCTGCTCCAGGTTCAGGCCCTGCTGCTCCAGGGCATCACGCAGACGGGGCAGATGCCGGTCCAGGATATCCTGGACCTGGGGATTGTTGGTGGTGATATGGGCCTTGATGTTGTCCTGTTCCACCTTGATCTCCATCCGCAGCTCGCCGAGTTCCTGCGGATGCAGCCTCAGGACCACGGTTCCGGATTCGAGCTGCCGGTCGCCTCCCAGGCGCTGGATCACCTGGTCCATGACATGGGTGTCGCTGACCGGCAGGCCGGCGGTCTGGTGCAGGGGCACGCTACCAGTGGTCGTCTGCTGACCGCCGGTGGAACCGATGCCTCCTGCCTGGTCCAGGGAGAAGACCAGCGGCTGGCTGCCGGTCTCTGTCGGGCCCTGCTGCCGTATCTGGTCACTGCCGGCCTGGAGATCGGGACCATCCTGGCCTCTGTCGGCACCGGGCTGCCGGCCATTGCCGTTGCCGGCATCCCCCCTGGTCGTCTGGTTGGGCAGGTTGGCATGGATGTAGCTGCTGTTGATGTCCTGACGCTGGCCGCCGGTATCCACCTGCGGTGCTCTGGCTCCGGCAGGGGCCGGCGGCATGATTTCCTCATTGTCCGGTATCCGCTGGACACTCACCAGGGTCTGGCCGATGGTGGAATCGGGTGCCGGAACAGAAGCCGCTGCCATGGTACGTCCCCCTGTCTCTCCACTGGCTGTCCGGCGGGAGAAGGTGGCGGACCAGTGATCCACGGTGATCTCTGCACGGTCCGCTGCCGGGGCTGATTTCCTGTTGCCGTCCAGGATCGTGTCGGCCGGTGCCTGCCCGGCAGGCGTCGTCAGGACCGTGTCGGCCGGCGCCTGATCGGGCGTCACTGCCAGGGCCGGAGTGGCGATGGCAGTGCCTCCGGCACGGGTGCCGGTCTGGAGCTGAACACCGCTTTCCCTGCCCGCCTGGCCGGAAGCGGCAGCAGATCCGGTGCCACCCGGCACGGTCTGCGCCGGCAAGGTCCTGCCGCTCTCATCGCCGGTCAGGGCGGCAAGCAGCGCTGCCATGGAGCTTCCCTGCTGTCGTTCTGCGGCCTGGGCAGAGGCAGCGGTCTGTTCCGCATCCTTCTCCGCGGCAGCCGCGGCGGCCTGCCCGCTGTCTGTGGCCTCGGCGGAGCTGTGCTTTTCCCTGCCGTCGGGCCGATGGCTGTCGGTACGGTGCCGGTGGTCCGTCCGTGACGTCGCTGTCTCCGGGGCCGTGCCGACCGGCTTCCGGCCGTCATCGTCACCGGTCCTGGCCTGACGGTGCCTGCCGGTCGCTTTCTTCAGGTGGTCCCGGAACCCGGAACCATCCCGGTCTGCGGGCGCCGGCCGGTCACTGCGGGCCGGGGGAGCCTGGATGTCGGTGGGGATGGTGGGCATCGCTTGCATGGGCAACCTACTTTCCGTCAAGGGAGGAGAATGCGGTGGTCAGTCTGGCCGCCGCATCACCATTCATGTTGTTCAGTATCCGGGCCGCCGCCTTGGTCTTCATGTTCGCCAGGAGCGATATGGCCAGCTCCTGGTCGAGTTCGGCAAAGATCCTGGCAGCCTTTTCCGGAGACATCTTTTCGTACATCTTGCTGAGGTCGCGAATTCTTTTCTGCTCGGCCGCGTTCTTTTCCGCCAGCAGTTCTTCCAGGCGCAGCCGTTCCTTCTTCAGTTGATCAAGTTTCTTATCGACTTCGTCCTCCAATCTCTTTAGTTCCTTTTTCTTCCGGTCCAGGGCCTCGCGTTCCTTGACCAGGTTCTGCCGTTCCTGCTGCAGGGCGACCAGGAGGCGGCGTTCCTCCACCGAGCTGTAGTGTGGCTCGCCGCTGTCGGTGCCGGTCGCGGTGCCGGCCGCTGTGGCGGCCGGCTGGTCCTGGCCGGCCCGGGGCAGGGTGGCGGGGAGGAGAAGGAGGGCTGCAATGGCAGCAAGACAGAGGACAGGTCGCAACATGGCGGTGGCTCCTGGGGGTGTTGGTGCGTGTGGGGGCTCGTCAGGGGATCGGGAACTCCTGCAAATGGTACGCCCGGGGATGATCAACGTTCATGAAAGAGGACCGCGATCTCGTCAAGCATCAGGGCCTCTTTCTTCTCGAGATGGTTCCGGTAGTTTCTGTTCTGCTGTTCGCGAAGTTTTTCCAGGACCTTACGTTCCTGGCTGGCCTTGAGCAGGTGCCGACGCCGCCGTCGGACGCGTTCCTGCTGGCCGGCCACCTTGTCCGCCAGCGCCGCCACCCGTTCCCGGACGATCCCGATGCGCCGCTCGTACAGGATCAGCCGCTCGGCAGTGGTGGCGTCGCGCCGTTCTTGCTCCAGGTTGCGGTAGAGGGTTTCGAGCTCTTCTTCCGCTTCCCTGAGCCGCAGGCGCAGAGCAGTCTCTTTTTCCTGCGCCTTGAAGAGTTCCTGCCGGGCCGCATCCTCGAGCTGCTGCCGGTACTTGAGAACAGAGTCCATGGCAAAGGGTTTCACTGCGCTCTCCTTTTACGGGTCATGTCGGCCGGTCCGAACGACGGCGGTCCCTGCCCCGGCGGGGTGAACGTCTGCGGTCGCTGCCCTTGCGGTCACTGACCAGTGAGCCCATCTGTCGGATCGTCTCGTCCAGGGAACAGGACTCGTCAAACCCCTGGCGCAGGAAACCGTTGATGGCATCGATCCTGGAGATGGCATAGTCGATCTTGGGGTTGCTGCCCTCGGCATATGCACCGATGTTGATCAGGTCCTCGGAGTCCCGGTAGACGGCGATCACGTTGCGGATCTTGCCGGCCAGCTCGATATGCCGTGGCCGGACAATATCGCGCATGACCCTGCTGGTGGACATCATGACGTCGATGGCCGGATAGTGGTTCTTGGCCGCAAGGTCCCGGGAGAGGACGATATGGCCGTCCAGGATGGAACGGACCGCGTCGGCCACCGGTTCGGTCAGGTCGTCTCCGTCCACCAGGACGGTGTAGAGGCCGGTGATCGAGCCCTTGCCGGTGAAGCTGCCGGCCCGTTCCAGGAGCTTGGGCAGGGTGGCGAAGACCGAGGGCGTATATCCCTTGGTGGTGGGCGGCTCGCCCACGGCCAGGCCGATCTCGCGCATGGCCATGGCAAAGCGGGTCACCGAGTCCATCATCAGGAGCACGTTCTTGCCCCGGCCGCTGAAGTATTCGGCAATGGCGGTGGCGACAAAGGCTCCCCGCATCCGCAGCAGGGGCGACTGGTCCGAGGTCACTACAACGATGACAGAGCGTTCGAGTCCCTCGGGTCCCAGGTCGCGCTCGATGAATTCCCTCACCTCCCGGCCCCGCTCGCCGATGAGCGCGATCACGTTGACATCGGCGGTGGCATACTTGGCCATCATGCCCAGGAGCACGCTCTTGCCGACGCCGGAACCGGCCATTATCCCCATCCGCTGTCCCAGGCCGCAGGTGAGCAGGCCGTTGATGGCACGGATTCCCAGGTCGATGGGCTCGGTGATGGTGCGCCGCTGCATGGGGCCCGGCGGCAGGCCGTAGAGGGGCATCTCCTCCTGCAGGTGCAGGGGGGGGCCTTCGTCCAGGGGCGCCTCCATGCCGTCGATGACCCTGCCAAGAAGCTGGTCGCCCACCTTGATGGCAGCGCTCTCCCGCCGTACCCGGATCAGGCTGCCCGGTCCGAGGCCGCGCAGTTCACCCAGGGGCATGAGCAGGGCCTGATCGTTGTTGTAACCGACGATCTCCGCCGGCACCACAGGACCCTCCTCCAGGGGGGTGATCTCGCAGAGCGAACCGATGGAGGAGCGGGGACAGTGCCCCTCCACCACCAGGCCGACGATACGGCGCACCTTGCCGTAGACGCGGATGGTGGACAGGGAACTGACGGCTTCGGGCAGGTTGTTCATCCGGTGGATTGCTGCGATGCGGGGCCTGGAACGTCGGCGGGACCGGTTCCGTCCTCCTCCGGGGCCGCTATCTTCTCATCGGGTCCCGGTACCAGGCCCTCCAGGTTGGAGACCTCCTGCTCGAGGAATTCGCGCGCCGTCTCCAGCTGGGCCTCGATGGTGGCGTCGACGGCACAGGTGTCGGCCTCCAGGCGGCAGCCGCCGCGGGTGATCTCGGAAGATGTGCGAAAGACGATGTGCTTGAGGCCGCGCACCGATTCCACCAGTTCCGGTTCCATTTCCCGGGCCAGGGCCAGGTCGTCGGGATGGAGGGTGATAACGTACTCGTCACTGGCAATGGCGTGGTCCACGGCCGCCTGCAGTGTGGCGGCGATGGTGTCACGGCCGGTGGTCAGTTCCCGGCCGATGATCTTGCGGCTCAGGGCGATGACCAGGTTGATCATGTCGCCCCTGCTCTGTTCCAGGATCGAGCTGTGCAGCCGTACCAGGTCACGGCAGGCCTGGCGGAAAGAGGAGAGCGCCTGCCGCATCTCGTCCCGGTGCTGCTGCAGCGTGTCCTGGACCCCCTGGTCGTAGGCCTCCTGCCGGATCGCCTCGACGTCGGTCTCCCGGACCGCGGGAGCAGCCGGCGGCGCCGGTTCGGGTTCCGCGGCCGGTGGCGTCCCGGCACCGGCACCGCTCTCCTCGGGGCTGCTGTCCGCGGGATCGGCGGCGTTGCTGTCCTCCGGTATGTCAGCGGTCGTGTCGGGCCGGCGGATCTCCTCCTGGATCAGGGTGATGGGGGTGAAGGATGGGTCGTCCTTGAAGACCTTAGACGAACTCATCACCGCCTCCCTTGCCAAGCACCAGCTTGCCTTCCTCCTCGAGTTTCATGGCGATCTTGACGATGGTCTGCTGCATGGCCTCGACCTCGGAGAGACGGACCGGTCCCAGGGCCTCCAGGTCGTCGCGGATCATGTCCGCGGCCCGGGCCGACATGTTGGAGAAGATCTTCTCCTTCAGCTCATCGGATGCGGTCTTCAGGGCCATGGTCAGGGAGTCGTTGTTGACCTCGCGCAGGATCATCTGCAGGGAACGGCCATCCAGGTTGACCAGATCCTCGAAGGTGAACATCTGCTTGCGGATGTCCTCCACCATGTCCGGGTCCACCTCCTCCAGGCTGTCGAGGATATCGGCGTCCAGGTTGTTCTCCATGTTGTCCAGGATCTCCACCACCTTGGGGATGCCGCCGACCTGGCGCTGGTCCTGGTCACCCACCACGACCCCGATCTCGCGGTTGAGGGCGTCCTCGATCCGGTCGATGACCCCGGGTGAGACCTTGTCGATGGTGGCGATGCGGTAGACGATGTCCGCCTGCCTGTCCTCGGGCAGGTGGGCGATGATGGCGCTGGCATGGGCCGCGGTCTGGGTGGAGAGGATCAGGGCAACGGTCTGGGGATGCTCGCGCTCCAGCAGGCCGGCCACCATCACCGGCTGCATCTTGGCGATGGTCTCCAGCGGCCTGGATTCGGTACCGGTGATGAACTGGCGCATCAGGCTCTTGACCCGTTCCTCGCTGCCGGTGCCGGCAATGGTCTTCTTGGCGAACTCCTGGCCCTTGATGACCATGCCGGCCTGGGACTCGGTATCCAGCTCAAAGTCCTCCAGCACACGTTTACGCACGTCCTCGGGGATGTGCTCGATCTCGGCCATGGCCCTGGTCACCTTGAAGATCTCCTCGTCGGTGAGCTCGCGCATGACCCGGGCCGCCAGATCCTCGCCCAGGCACATGAGCAGGATGGCGGCCCGGGTGGTCCCTGTCATCTTGTCGATGGACGCCATGGTGTTCCGTCAACCTTTCTCGTGGATCCAGTTTTTCAGTACATGGGCGGCAAAGACCGGGTTTTCCTCGATATCCTTGCGTATCCTGAGCAGGGGGTCCTGGGCCATGGCCCGCTGTTCCTGTTCCTTGCGGGCCTCTTTTGCCCGCTGCTGCTCGGCCTCGAGCTCCTGCACGGTCTTGAAATGCTGGGTCACATCCTCGCGCAGGGTCTTGATCAGGGGCCGGATCATCAGCAGGTAGATCAGAAGCCCGGCGACCAGGAGCAGGCCGTAACGGATAAGGGGCATGTATTCGTACACCGGTGTGCCTGGAACGCCTTCGCCTTCCTTGCCCTGCCCGGTCTCGGTGAAGGGCATGGAGGTGACCTCGATCTTGTCGCCGCGGGTCCTGTCGATGCCCAGGGCGGAGGCGATCATGTTCCTGAGTGAATTGAGTTCCTCTTCGCTGCGGGGAACCGTTTTTGCCGGTTCCTTGTCCGTAGCCGGAATGATCCGGTCGGCCACCAGCACGGCAACCGAGATCTTTTTGATCGTGCCCACCGGATTGATCGTTTTCGAGACCACCTTGCTGATCTCGTAGTTGGTGGTCCGCTTGGTGCGGCTGGAAGGCGGCGTGGAACCGGCGGCCTGGCCGGTGTTCCCCTGCAGGTTCGACTGGACGCCGGGGATGCCGCCCACGATCTCGGACCCGGTCTTCTCCTCGCTCACCTGCTCGCTGCGGATGACCGGTTCCTCGGGATCGTAGACCTCCTCGGTCTTCTCGAACCGGGCAAAATCGAGCTGGGCCGTGACCCGGACCATGGATTTTTTATTGCCCAGGGCCTTATCCAGCAGTGCCTGGGCACGTTCCTCCAGGTGGCGCTCCACCTGGAGCTGGTAATCCAGCATGTCCGGCGAGATGTTACCGGCCAGGGAGCCTTCGCTGGTGCGGGTGAGCACGTTGCCGTTCTGGTTGATGACGGTCACATGTTCCGGGGAAAGTCCCTCCACGGAACTTGACACCAGGTGGACGATACCCTGGACCTGGGATTCGCTGAGGCGTCGGCCGGCCTTCAGCTTTATGATAACAGATGCAGTGGCGGGTTTCTGCTGATTTTTGAACAATCGTTTTTCCGGCAGAGCCAGGTGAACGCGGGCCGACTCCACCGGGCCGAGAGAGGCGATGGTCCGTGCCAGCTCGCCTTGGAGGGCGCGGGTGTAGTTGACCTTCTGCACAAAATCGGTGAGGGCAAAGGACTGTTTGTCAAAGATCTCATAGCCCACACCGCTTCCCTGGGGCAGGCCGGCCGAGGCCAGGCTGAGCCGTGTCTCGTGAAGGCTGGCCGCCGGAACCAGGATGGAATGGCCGTTGTCCCTGATCTGGTAGGGAATGTTCTTGCCCTTGAGCCACTCCACGATGGCCGCTGCATCCGATTCGTTGAGATTGCCGTACAGGAGCTGGTAGTCCGCGGTCCTGGCCTGGATGATAATGAAGGCGAACAGGCCGATGGAGACGGCGGTGACGATCCCGAGGGCGATCTTGCGCGACAGGGGCCACTGCCGGATCTGGTTCACCAGTACCTGCCAGCCGTTTTCCGGCCGGGTTTCCCTGGGGGCGGCGGTTTGTTCTTCTGCCATGGTGCTTGCTGAATCTATCCGTGATTGTTGAAGTCCTGCGATAGTTCACCGCCAGCGGCAACTACCTTGAAATACCCTGTCGCTTCACCGGAGATGCCGGCTCATGGGCTCTGTTGCGCATACACAGGAGAGCCGGTACGCCCACCTGTTGTGCGGAAAGTCCCTGCATCGCCGCAGAGCAGCATCAGAGCGAAAGCGCTCACAGGAACCGCACGGAGTATTCGCTTACCTGCGGACAGGCACGCCTGCACAGGGAAGCGTAGACTCCGAATATGCGGCCCCTGAGCGCTTGCACCATTGTGCTTGAAAAAACCGATGGTTAGTCATCTCGTGAGGGGTTGCATCAGACCTGCATCCGCATGATCTCCTGATAGGCCTCCATGGCCTTGTTGCGGACCTGGACCAGGAAGCGGAGGGAGATGTCTGCCTCTTCGAGGGCGATCATGGCCTCGTGCAGGTTCTTTGCTCCGCCGGCGTGGACCTCCTGGACAGCATGGTCCGCTGCCTGCTGCTGCGCGTTGACCTGGGAGACCATGTCTGTCATTATTTTGGCAAAACCCTGCTCAACTCTGCTGACGGCAGATCCGGTCCCGGGTTGTGCCGGGTTGACAGGAGAAATATCTTCAATGGAGAGCATCTACCTACCTCCCGATCTCCAGGGCCTTGAGCGCCATGCGCTTGGCCGATTTGATGGTTGTGGTGTTGGCCTCATAGGAGCGGGTGGCGGACATCATGTCCACCATCTCCTTGAGAACGCTGATATTGGGCATCTCCACGTATCCGTCCTCCCCGGCATCGGGGTGGGACGGGTCATAGACCTTGCGGCCAGGCTCGCGGTCCTCAAGGATCCGCGCCACCCTGACCCCGTGCACGGCGTTCTTCATGCTCGTCTGCAACTGGTCCCTGAAGGGGATGCTGGTGGACTCGAAGTAGACTGATTTTTTTCTGTAGGGACCACCTTCCGGGGTGGAGGTGGTCTCGGCATTGGCGATATTGGAGCTGATGGTATTGAGCCGGATTCGCTGGGCCTTCAGGGCCGAGGATGCGATTTCAAAGGTGGTGAACAGGTCCATGATGTTTCCTCCGTCGGGATGGGACAGGACTGCCTGGTTTTATGCAAGTTATCTGCCATCTCCGGCAACATATTTGAGGGTGGCCAGCTTTTTGTTGAGCATGGTGACGGCGGCCTCGTAGAGGATCTGGTTTTCCGACAGGCGGACCATCTCCTTGTCGACGCTGACACCGTTTTCATCGCCGATGCCGGTGGTGTCCGGGTGGCGGCTGATGGAGCCGGTCACCCGGGAGACATCACCGGGTGTGATGGGAATATGTCCCGGCCGGGTAACCACCGGTTTGAGGCCGTCGCCGGCCATGGCGCTGCGGAGCTGTTCCTCGAACTCCAGGGTGGCCGGCGCATAGCCCGGGGTATCGGCGTTGGCGATATTGGAACTAATGATCTGCTGATTCTCGGCCCGCAGGTCAAGGACCTTCTGCAGCATGACCAGGGTGGGGTCAAATTGTTGGATAAAGGGCATGGTGGGCTCCTTGTCAGAAGTCAGGAAAGCGAGGGATCAGACGGCAGAGGCCGGAGCCGGGCAGCCGGCACTGCGTGTCCGCAAGCGCAGCGGATCCGGACCGGCGGGAGATTCACGGCTCCTGCGCAAGCTCCAGGATCCTGATCTCTTCCTTTGCAAGTTTGATCCAGAGAGGATCTTTACCTTTTTCGGCCAGTTGTCTGAACTCGTTTAGGGCCTGTGCCGTTTGACCGGCCATCAGGTCCATGCGCGCCAGGCGAAACAGGGCCAGGTCGCGGAAGTCCTCCTCCTCCTGCAGCCGCTCGAAGATCGGCCTGGCCAGGTCATATTTTCCGGTCTGGAAATAGGCCTCTGCCAGCTCGTAGCCGTGCTGGCCGCCCGCTGTCTCGGTCGCCATCTCCGGCCGGGAGAGGATGGCGATCACATCCTGCCAGCGGCCCAGGTCGGCATAGATGGAAGCGGCAACCAGGTCGATCGCCTTGGAGGCGGGCCGGTCTTTTTTGTCCAGGAGCCGGGCCGCCATCTTCAGGTGGCCGGCGCGGCGGAGCGCCCTGATCCGGTAAAGAAAGACTTTCGGCGCATCAGGGCTGTCGGGATAGCGGAAAAAGAAGCGGTCGGCATAGTCTTCCACCAGCCCGTATCGACCGTCCTCGAAGAGCGATGCCAGCAGGGGCAGGTAGACCTTTTCCCGTTCCGCGCCGTCGCTGACGTCAAAGATATATTGATAGGTACGCACGGCCCGGTCATAGGCGCCGAGCCTGGTGTAGGCCCGGGCAAGGTCGTAGAGCAGGTCGGGTTTGAGCCAGCCCCGGGCAAAGTAGGTCCGGTTCTGTTTGGCAAGGACCAGGGCCCTGACATATTCACCATCCCTGATCAGTTGCTTCAGGACCAGGGGCAGCCGCTGGAGGATCAGGGCCTGGGTGGTTATCCGCAGGCGGCCGCTCCGGAAGTCGCGCAGGATCTGCATGGCCAGGGTGATGGCCCCCTGGTCGTCTCCCCCCAGGGCATGGACCACGGCCTCCTTTACCGCCGCCTCTTCCCGCAGTTCGATCCGGTTGGCATGGGCCGCTATCCGGTGGTATGCCGTGCCTGCCTGCCCGGTGGTCAGCCTGCCGGCAAGATACTCCAGGTCTGTCTGTTTCAGGGTGGCGCGGTGGGCTCCCTCGGTGTCGGGATAGGCATTCCGGATCTGTGAAAGAAGAGGAAGGATCTCCCGCGGTGCCGCTCCATTCCTGAGTCGGCTCATGGCAAGGCGGAACAGGACCAGATCACGGCCGGGGCGGTCGGCGAGCAGGGCCGAGAGCCGCTGGTAGTGGTCCGCGGCATCAGCGTAGCGCTGGTGGGCGTAGAGGGTATCGCTGAAGTTGGCCAGCGAGCGGGGATGGGACTCGATGATCTGCGATCGTCTTTCCAGTTGCAGATAGGCCACCAGGGCCCGGATCATCCGTCCCTGGCCGAAGCTGGTATCCGCCTGGCGCAGGAGGCGCAGGATCTCGGCCCCGCCTGTGTAGGCGATATCATCCCGTCTGAGCAGGGTTTCCGCCTCCCGGTACCGGTCGGTCCGTATGGCAAGCTCGGCCTGGAGGATGGTCGTGTAGGCGGGAAAGGGATTGTTGTCTCCCATCTTGCGGACCAGGCTGTCGAGTTCGGTAAAGGCAAGGTAGGGATCTTCCTTTTCCGCCTGCAGATAGATGAACAGCAGGCGGGCCATGCCGGAGAGCCTGGTCTCCGGATAGGTCAGGATGATCTGCTGCAGGAGCTGGTAGGGTTCCCTGTATTCACCGGCCCTGACCAGGGCCTCTCCATAGGTGAGCAGGAGCCTGTTCCTGATCTCGTCATCCTCTTCGCTTTCGAGCTGCTTTCGCACCTTCCTGTACACCAGTTCCCACCTGTCCTTTGCCGCCAGGGCCAGGGTCTCTGCGGACAGCCATTGGCCGGCCCGGGTCTCCGGCGCCAGGTGTGTGGCCAGGGGAAAGGGAGGCAGGGTCAGGTGCAGGGCCGGCCTGATGCTGACCGGCGTCTCGTATTCCCTGAACAGGGCCTTCCAGCGTCCCGCATAGGGCGAAAGCTGGAGCGGGTTGGTGTAATCCACCTCGTTGCGCCGCAGCAGGGTCACGCCCTTGAGGCGGGTGCTCAGGTCCGGATACATGGCCGAGAAGGGGTTGCCGGTCAGAATGTCCAGCATCAGGGAGGCGGTCTCCCTGTTGTCCTTTGCCGTGACGCTCTGGGGCGGGTAGCGGAAGTAAAAGGAAAGCACTGTGTCGGCTCCCTTTTTTCTGCTGATCATCTTGATCATCCGCGCGTCGCCGGGCAGGGGGGCGAAGTCGGCCGCCAGCACTGTGTCCTTCAGGACCAGGTCCACCCTCCGGCCGGTGGTCTCCAGGGTATGCTCCGGCAGCACGGAGAATCGAAGAAAGATCTGCAGGCGCGCCTGTTCGCCGGTGCTGGTGATCTTCTGCAGAACAGCGGCACCACGGGCCTGTGACAGGAGCGGCCACAGGAGGAGCAGGCTGACGAGAATGATGGAGCGATACAGGGTCATTGCTGCCGTGGGAGAGGGTTTGCCCGGACCTGGGCCGGGAAACATGAATATGCCTGCACATCGGTTCAGGGGAGGGAAGGGGCCTGCCGGCGTCAGTACCCTGCGCCTCATCTCCTGGTTTCTGTCCGGGGCGGCAGTGCGGCCACTGGTGTCCGGTCAAGCAATAAATATTCCATGCCGTGACGATGACGATGGAGAGAGCGTCGGGCAGGAACACTGCTGATGCGGGCATCCGGCAGGAAGGTTTGCAAGCCCTTCGTGACAGGTTTTTGACTTTTCCGGACAGCCACCTGCCGGAAAGGGGAGGCGGAGCCAATGGATTTTCCATGGACAGGCGATCTCTTTTCCATATAATAGAACAAGACATGGAACAGAGGAATGAGAACAGTCACCAGACAGGCGGAGCAAGCCGTGAACCATCCTGACCCGGACAGATCGTTGGCCAAGAACTTTTGCGAGGACATTCTCGGCATGCTGGATCGGGTCGAGCCCCTGGTCAGGGAGCTGGTGCGGAGCGGAGGAAACCATGGGGATCCGGCCGGGACACTGGAGAGCTGTTGTGCACTGGCCCATTCCCTGAAAGGCAGTGCCGCCTTTCTCCGGTATGACCATCTGGCAAAGGTCGCTGCTGCCGCGGAACAGTTTGCTGCCGGTCTTCGTTCCTCATCCGGTCCGGTTGAGCCGCTGAATCTTCTGTTGCTCCATGAAGTGTGCGCCTTGTTCCGCCAGGGTGTCGAACTGGTCAGGCAGACAGGCGCGGATGATCAGCTGGCCGTGGCAGCGGCGGAACTGGCTGCCAGGCTCCTGCCGGCAGACCGGGAGCCCGCGCCCGGGCCGGACGATGACGGGGACCTTGAGGGATTCATCGGCCAGGTGGACGGCCTGATGCAGGTGGTGGAGCGGGAACTCCTGCTCTGGGACCTCACTTCGGTTGATGCCGCACGGCTGACAGAGCTCATCGATTGCCTGGAGGAGCTGACAGCACTCTTTGCCCACCGGAGATACACCGACCTGGAACGGATCTGTCGGGCAATGGCCAATGTGCTCAGGCGGTTTCACGGCGGCGAGGTCTTCCAGGGGGAATATCCGGACAAGGTCTTTCTCGGGCTGGTCGATGTCCTCTACGAAGGGATCGATGCCATTGCCGCGGGCGGGGACGGAATTATTCTCAGGGTCGAGGAGCATCTGGAGACCCTGCAGGCCATCATGCGCCAGCCCATCGGTGAGCTGCTCATCCGCGCCGGGCTGGTCGATCCCCGGACCGTGGAGCAGGCACTGCGGATCCAGGAACAGGCTCGGGCAAAAAAGAAGACTCCCAAGCGGCTCGGCGACCTGCTGGTGGCCATGGGCGAAGTCAGCAGCGAAGAGATAGACAGGGCCATCAGGGCCGGCCGTGCGTGTCCTGTCCCGCCCCCGTCCGGGGACCGGCAGGGAGATCATGGCAGTGACGGGGCTGCCCTGCCGGTACGGGATGGGGTGGCGGCCGGTGCCGACACGGTTGCAGTGGACCGGGAGAGGCTGCAGCGGCTGCTGGATCATCTCGCCCGGCTGGAAAAATACCGGCCCGGCATGGAGGCGCCGCTGCAGGAGCTTGTCAACGGTCTTCTGCGGCAGGCAGAGGAGATCGCCGCACAGATACGCTGAAAAAAAGAATTTATTTCTTCGTCTGTTGTATTTTTCTGATAAAATGGAAATAAAGTAAGTTGTTATGATTGATTGTGGCTGCGGCCGGAAATCCTTGCCCAGTCATCCTGGTTTATCCATACCGGAGGTATTTTCCATGGCAAAAAATGTATTACTGGTGGATGACTCAAGCACCATGCGCAAGATCGTCAGCCGTTCCCTGCGCCAGGCCGGACTCGATTTCGGAGATATCTTCGAGGCCGGTGACGGTCTTGAGGCACTGGACGTTCTGGAGAAGGAAAACGTTGATATCGTGCTCAGTGATATCAATATGCCCAACATGAATGGCATCGAGTTCCTGCGTGAAAAAAGTACCCGTGACGCCATCAAGGATATCCCTGTCTTTATGATCTCCACGGAGACCGGTGACGATATCATCGGTGAGGCCAAGAGCCTTGGCGCGGTCGGCGCCCTGAAGAAGCCCTTTACCCCGGACAAGGTGAGCGAGGTCCTCGGGCCCTTCATGTGATTGTCCGCCGTGACCCGGTTGCCCCGCCGGCGGCTGCTGCATGGCGGTCATCTGCAGCTCGTTCCGGCGGGTGACCGGCAGGGCAGGGGGAATAACGGAAAACCCCCACGCGGGTGTGATCCGGCAGGGAGCGGTGGCGCCCGGTCCGTCGGGTGGTGCGTTGCCTGCGTCCCCGCGGTGCGCTTCGGCGGAGACCGGCCGACGTTATGTTCCATGCCCCTTAAAGCGATAAGTAACCGACCGGGAGAGCTCCCGGTACAGCCTGTCCGGCAAGAGAGGTACGTGCTGCGGAGGCTGACCGGGTTGTCCCGGCTGGAGGCGATAGTGTGAGCAGTTTTACGGAAATTGTTCCAAAGCTGATCGATGCGACAACGGAGATCTTCACCGGCATGGTGATGATGGATATCAGCACTGCCGGTGAGCCCGTGCAGGAGCTCGGCCCCCTGAAGGATACCATCACCGGCATGGTGGGGCTGGCCGGCATCCACAAGGGCCTGGTTGCGGTCCATTTCCCCTACGAGGTGGCCCTTGCCATCACCTCGAGTTTCCTGGGCATGGATGTGGACGAGGTGAACGAGGATGTGCAGGACGCGGTGGGGGAGATCGCCAACATGCTGGGCGGCAATGTCAAGACCCTCCTCTCTGACCGGGGCAGGGATATCGAGCTGTCACTTCCGTCGACGATCTCGGGTGAGGAGTATAACTTTTCCTCCCAGGAACAGGTGGACCAGGTCATTCTCCCTTTCAAGGCCCCGGCCGGAGTCTTTCATGTGGAGCTGGAGCTGGAACGATGATGCTTCGGCTGGTGTCGCGATCCGGGGCGGTTCATGTCCGCAGTGGTTGCGGTCCCCTATCTGACTGACGAGGAAACTGTTGTGCAACTGGACAGGTTTATTATCGATGCCACCACCGAGGTGTTTGCCAGCATGATCTTTATGGATCTCGTGCCGGGAGATGTGGTCGGGGATGGCAGCGTGGACCTCGATGTCGCCATTTCCAGCATGATCGGCCTGGCTGGTGACCTCAAGGGGTTGCTCGCCGTGCATTGCCCGCGCCAGGTCGCCCTGGCGGTGAGTGGCGCCATGCTGGGCATGGAGATGAAAGATCTCGATGACGATGTCAAGGATGCCCTGGGCGAGATAGCCAACATGGTGGCCGGCGGGCTCAAGACCTCCCTGGTTACGGCCGGCAGCAGTGTGGAGCTGGCCATACCGACGACCGTGGTGGGCAACTCCATCAGGACCAGCGGATTTTCCGGGGCCAGTACTCTGGTCGTACCCTTCCGGGTCCCGGATGGCACGTTTGCCGTTGAACTGAACTATGTGCTCGGCTGAGCCGCCGAGGCGGTGGAGCCGGGCTCGCGGTTTTCTCCTCGGCCGTAACCCTCCACAGGGTTGCTGACCATGCGGACAAGCGTGACCGTGCAAAGAGGTAAGCGAAGACACCGTGCGCTGCCTGTGAGCGCCTGCCCTCGACCTGGCTTGTCTCCTGTTTCGATCTGTCGAGAGCCCTCATCCCCATCGCCAGCTTCTTCCATGCCCCGGCCCTGATGGGCAGACCCTGAGATGCTGTCATCCTCTCCTCTCCTTGCCTCTTGATTTCTGTCCTTCTGATTTTCTGATAAATTTTCACAGTGAATCTGCCGATGAATAGGGTATAATCATACCGTCAGCAAGCCGGGTATACCTGGCGGCAGTTCTTCTCCGTCCACCGATGACAGGGGTTTTTCAGGGAAGAGATGAAGGCTCAGGAACGACTTGACAGGGTCATGCTCTCCTGCACGGAGCGGATGCAGGAAGAGGTGTCGGCCCTGCTTGGTAAAACCCTTTCCTTTTCAAAGCCGGAGACATCCATCCTTTCCAAGGAGGATTTCTTTTCCCGGCCCGCGGGCAAGACCGTTCTCGCCCATGTCCAGGTCGAAGGGGATCTCGAAGGACATGGTGCCTTGCTGATCTCGGTCAAAGACGCCATCCGCATCGGCGGCACCCTCATCATGCTGCCCGATTCCGAGCTCGAGGCGGTGATCAGCGACGAGGAGTACACCGAGGAACTCGAGGACTCCTACGGTGAGATCGCCAATATCATCTGCGGCTCTCTCACGGTCACCTTTGACGAGCAGTACCCCAAGAACGTGCGCCTGGTCAGGACGGAGCAGGAGGTCATTCTGCCGGTCAAGGTGGATATCGACTCCGATGAGCCGGTGCCCGATGGCCAGTACTATCTGATGACCTGCGGCATGCGGCTCGAGGATATCGAGATGGGCAGTCTCAACCTCCTCCTGCCTGCGGCCACCTTCGGCCTGGTTGCCGAGGCCGGGGAGAGTGCCGGTGATGCGGAATCTGAAGCAGCCGCCGGCGCGGACGGGGCTGCCGGAACATCGGCCGCCGCCCGGCCTGCAGGGGATGAACAGGGAGAAGGAGCACCGGCCACCGCGACCGACGACCGGGAGGCGACATCGGAGGAGCCTGCCGCAACGGCAGACAGTGTCCCTGAAAAGGAGCAGCAGGCGGCCACGGCTCCTCCCCGCTCCAGCCGGGACGTCGGCAAACAGCGCAAACTCGTTGATCGGTTGCTTGCCGCCTGTGCGGAGAAGGTGGGCGAGGAGGTCGGTGCCCTGCTGGGCGGCGACCTGAAGCTGCAGCCGGAAGAAAACGAGATCTACAGCAAGGAGGACCTGCTCGACCAGCTGGTCGGCAAACAGCTTCTGGCCCGTTTCGATGTCCGCGGCGAAGGCGATGGCGAGGTATTTCTCTTTGCCGAGATCAAGGACGCCATCCACCTGGGCGGTACCCTGATCATGCTGCCGGAGGCGAAACTCGAGGAGGTCGTCCGCAACGAGGAGTTCAGTGACGACACCGAGGATGCCTACGGCGAGATAGCCAATATCATCGCCGGTGTCTACACAAGTGTCTTTGAGGAACAGTATCGCCGCAAGCTGGGATTCGTCAAAACCGGGCTCGAGGTGATCGTCCCTGTCAAGATCGACCCGGACTCCGACGAGGTCATTCCCAATCACTCCTATTACACCAGTGTCTGCCGAGTCCACCTCAACGGTAATGACATGGGATTGCTCCATGTCGCCTTTCCCGCAGCGCTGCTTGAGCTGGAAGAACTTGCCGCACCGGTCCGTCCGCAGGCGGATCAGGGGGAGGATGTGCCGGGCCGGGCATCCGGACCGGAGCAGCAGGATGCCGGGAGCGGGGAGGCGGCGCGTGTGGCGGCGGCCGGTGGCACCGGTGGCGCTGCTGAGACAGCACCCGGCACGCCGGTCGCCGCGGATGCTCCGGTGGATGTGCTCATCGTCACCGACGACGACAGGGAGGCGGCCACCATTGCCGCGGCCCTGGAGACACTGGGATACAGCTCGAGAATTCTGCACTTCAAGGATCCGGTCACCGACATGCTGACCTCATCGGTGCGGATCATCTTCCTGGTCATGGAAGAGGTGAGCGAGCAGGGATTCGGCGTGGCCATCAAGATCGTCAGCAGCGGCTGCCGGCTGCCCATTGTCGCTGCCGGCCCGGCCTGGACCCGGACGCGGGTACTGAAGGCCGTCAAGTACGGTGCCTGCGATATCCTGATCACGCCGGCAGGGGAGGAGGATGTCCGGGAGAAGATCGAGGCCAACCTGGGCCGGATCGCGGCCTAGTCCCCATCGTTTCCCGGTTGCGCCGGCCTGCTTCGGAGCTCGTCACATCCCCGGGATGACACCCCTGTGCTTCTTCACCGGCTCATATGTTCTGCCAGCTTTTCTGCAGTTCTTTTTTCTTAATCTTTTCCAGCAGGGTGGTCCGTTTCAGGTTCAGAATCCTGGCCGCCTCCTTCTTGTTGCCTTCGGTCATCTTCAGTGCCTGGACGATCAGCCGGGTCTCGAATTCATTGACCAGGGCATTGAAATCCACACCCTCGTCCGACCAGACCTCTTCCACCGGCGGTACGGTGGCGGAAAACAGGGACAACTGCTCGGGCCGTGAGACATCCGCACCCATGTCGCCGTTGCGGTCGGCCGGAGACGCCGCGACATTGTTGCGGTACTTGTCCGGCAGGTCGGAAAAGGTGACCTTGGCACCGCCGTGGAGGATGGACATGTGGCGGACCAGGTTCTCCAGCTCCCGCACGTTGCCGCGCCATGGATAGGCCAGGAGCGCCTGCATGGCTGCCAGGTCAAATCCCTGCAGGGGATTGTTGCAGGTCGTTTTCAGATTGCCGATAAAGTGATCGATGAGCAGGGGGATATCCTCCCGCCGTTCCCGCAATGGCGGAATGGTGAGAGGAATGACGCTGAGGCGGTAGTAGAGGTCCTCCCGGAACCTGCCCTCGGCGACCATCTGTTCGAGATCGCGGTGGGTGGCGGCAATGACCCGTACATTGACCGGAATCGATTTCAGCCCGCCCACCTGCTCGAATTCCCGTTCCTGCAACACCCGCAGCAGCTTGGCCTGGAGCATGGGCTTCATGTCGCCGATCTCGTCAAGGAAAAGCGAGCCGCCGTCCGCATATTCGATACGTCCGATCTTGGAGCTGGTGGCGCCGGTGAAGGCGCCCTTGGTATACCCGAACAGCTCGCTTTCCAGGAGATCGTCTGGGATGGCCGCGCAGTTGACCGGCACGAAATTTCCCTTGCACCGCGGGCTGCGGGCGTGGATGGCCTTGGCGACCAGTTCCTTGCCGGTGCCGGATTCGCCCTGGATGAGGACCGTGGTCTGGTCGTCCTCGGCCAGCTTGGTGATGAGGTCAAAGAGCTGCCGCATGGACTCGCTGCGACCGATGAGACCGTGAAATGATTGTCGTGCCATGGGGATCAGGAGGGCATCTTGTCCGCAAGCCGGCTCGAGGTGCGGCGCATGTTGAGGCTGAGAAGCCGCATGATCTTTTTCAGCAGGTTGATACCGAGAGCGGGATAGCGCCGGGTCAGGATATCGAATCCCTTTTTGGTCAGGATGATGACCACCGAGGGCTGGCGGGCGATGACCGAGGCCGAACGGGGCGATTTGTCGATGATGGACATCTCGCCGATGGTGCTGCCCTTGCCCAGGCGGGCAATGACCCGGTAGTCGCCCTGGGAGGATTTTTTCAGGACATCGAGCAGGCCACGGACCACGAAACACATATAGTCTCCCTTCTCTCCTTCCATGAAGAGATACTCGCCCCGCATGATCTCCGAGTAGTTCATGTGCCGGGCCAGGATATCGATCTCGTCCACCTTGAAGACGTCGAACAGGGGCAGACTGAGGATAAAATCCCTGGTTCTCTCCTCGGTTTCACTAAGTTCATGCTGGCGAAGGTCTGCCGGGTTCATGGTGGTGTGGTCAGAACTCCCGGAGGATACACGTTTTCAGGGACCGGCATGGCCGGGGCCGGTTGTCAGGAAATCAGGATCCGGGTGTCAGGAGACGGCAACCTTTGTCTTTGCGCACAGTGTGGTGCAAAGATTTCTGTTGTCTCTCGGCCGACCTCTGATTTTCTGATATTTTTTTTTCGTGTCCTGATGTACACTTGTCTGTAAGAATAGCATAGATCTTCAGCGAAAGACAAGGTGCATTCGTCCGCAGTGTCATTTTCTTGACAACCTGGCCTCTGGTCCGGGGGGGGCGGGTGCCGGATCCACGGCCGCAGCGTTGCGGTTCGCCAAAGCATCTATACCGTACGGCCAGCCTGAGCAATGGGGAAGAAGAGACAGCAGCAGGTGTTTGTGGTGGATGACAGTGCCACGGTGCGGCACTCCATACAGCAGCAGCTCGAGGGAGGGGGCTATGCCACCGTGGCTTTTGGCGACGGTCTCGAGATGATCTCTTCCCTGCGCTGGATGGACGCTCCGCCGGACCTGGTGATCATGGATGTCGACATGCCGCGGCTGGACGGATTCTCCACCTGCAGAAAACTGCGCAAGTACGAGGAACAGGGCCTGCTGAAGTGGTCGGGCAAGACACCGTTGCCCGTTGTCCTGATCTCGTCCCACGATACCCTGGAGCACAGACGGCGCGGTTTCCGCCTGGGCTGTCTCGATTTCATCGCCAAGCCGTTTACACCCGCCGAGATCCTGCGGGTGGTGGATTCCTTCCTACGCCCGGAGACCACCTTTGCCGGCATGTCGGCCCTTGTTGTCGATGATTCCCAGGTGGTCCGTCACCTCGTGTCTCGCTGCCTGGCCCAGGTCGGTCTCCGGGCCTACCAGGCTGAGGACGGCCAGGCGGCCTACGAGATGCTCTGTGACCAGAACCTGGAGGTCGATCTGGTGATTGTCGATTACCGGATGCCGCGCATGAAGGGCGACGAGTTCGTCTACCTGGTCCGGCGCTGCCCGGAGACCGCCCAGCTTCCGGTTCTGTTCCTCAGTTCGGAAGAGGATTCGGACCACATCATCACCATGTTCCGGGCCGGGGCCAGTGATTACCTGGTCAAGCCCTTTATCAGGGAAGAGCTGCTGGCCCGGGTCAAGGTCCATCTCCAGTCGCGTCTCTACCTTGCCCGCCTGGAAGAGATGAACCGCAACCTCTACGACCTGGCGGTTCGCGACAGTCTCACCGGCCTCTACAACCGGCGCTACCTGATGGATTTTCTGACCCGGATCTTTGCCCGCATTGTCCGCTCCGGCATGGATCTGGGCTGTGTCTTTTTTGATCTCGACTATTTCAAGCGGATCAATGATTCCCTGGGCCATGACTTCGGGGATCATGTCCTGGCGGAGATCGGTTCCCTGGTGCGCCGGCAGGTGCGGGGCGGCGATCTGGCGGTACGCTACGGTGGCGAGGAATTCGTCCTTGTCCTGCCGCGGACCGGCCTGCGGGCCTGTGTCGGTGTGGCGGAGCGGTTGCGTGCCAGTATCGAGGCCCATCCCTTTGCCTCCCGGGGGAAGTCCTGCCAGGTTACCATCAGCGCCGGCGTGGCCACGGTCCTCAATGACAATCCGGCCAGTGCCAACGAATTGATCCAGCTCGCCGACAGGCTGCTCTATGTCGCCAAGAGCCGGGGCAGGAACCAGGTGGCCCCCATGCTGGTGGCAGAGGAGAAGCTGTGAAGAGCCTGGTCGCGCTCACTGTGGTTCTGCTCCTCCTGCTGGACTGCTCCAGCGGAATGGCCTGGCACGGCCTGGTGGTCAAGGTGCTCGACGGGGACTCGATCCGCGTCAAGAGGGGCAACAGGATCGTCGAGATCAGGCTCTACGGCATCGATGCGCCGGAGTATGGGCAGCGGTACGGCGATCGGGCCCGCTATTATCTGCGCAGCCTGCTCCTGCGCAAGACGGTGAGCGTGGAGCCGGTGGACGTTGACCGCTACAAGCGGGTGGTCGCCCTCATCGGGATCCATGGCCGGCTGGCCAACCGGGAGATGGTCCGGCAGGGACTGGCCTGGATGTATCCCCGGTATTGCAAGCGGAAAAAGCTGTGCGGAGAACTGAAGAAACTCCAGGACAAGGCGAGAAGACAGCGGCGTGGCCTCTGGAAAGACAAACACCCCCTTTCACCCTGGGAGTTCAAACGGAGAAAGCACTCGGGCTCACCGGTCGGCTTCCACCGGGAGTATCGTTTCCCGTACCGGCGGTAGCTCCCTGCCGGGCGTGGGCTCTGTTCCCGGTGCCGGTTCCTCCATGGTCATCGCCGGTGGTTCGCCCGGATGAGTATCATTCCAGGGATCCTGTTCATAGCCCAAGCCCTGCCAGTCCATCCGTGAAGAGGCGCCGTGACAGTCCATGCAGTCCAGTGCCTGGTTGGCGGGTGCCGTACCGTGGTTCAGGCGGCGGTAGGTGAAGGTGATGGTGAAGTCGTGCCGGCCGCTGTAGGGCAGGCGGAAGCTGTTCATCCCGGTTCTGGCGATGGTCTCCCAGTCCGCGTCGGGAAAGATACCGGCACTCCCGGCAGGGGTCAGTTGCGGTGAGACCAGGTACCGATACCGGGCATCATAGGGTTGGGTGCCGTATTCCATGGCAAAGGGACGGATGCGCGAATCAGGTCTTCTCGGGCCCGGCTCCTGGAGAACCGCCGCTGTGCCGGGTGTGGTCCTGTCCCCCCGCCTGTAGATCCGGTCGCTGCCATTGTCCCACCGGAAGACCGGTTCCACGCTCGATCCCAGCAGGAAACCGTTGCCGGTCAGCAGCCGTTTTCGCACGCCCTGCCGGTTGACAAAACGGCCGGCCGCCTTCCCTGTCAGCAGCCAGTTCCAGCCGATGATCACCGGTTTACTCCGGCCATACGCCGGGATATGACAGGCCTGGCAGGAGATCAGTTCCGCATGCCGGTTGAGCCGGTCCTGTCTGTGCGGGCTGTCCGAGTGGCAGGCCCGGCAGCCGCTTGCCGACCGGATGCCCTTTCCCCTGGCAAGACGTCGCACCATCCGGTGGTGGCCCTCCGAGGGATGACAGTTCTGGCAGCTCATAGCGGCGCCGGCGGGGGAAAGATGGATATCGGCGTCAAAGTCCGTCCGTTGCAGGCCCGGGCCCAGGCCGCAGGAAGGGCTGTGGCATGTTCTGCAGTTGGCCGGCCTGGGCCTGCCGGCATCCCGGGCAGCCTGGAGCAGGTCGGCCGGTGAGGGCGGTGTGGACCTCCTGTAGGTGCCTCCGGTGTCGTGGCAGACCAGGCAGTCGATGCTCTCCGGTCGTGCGGCGGCAATGGTCGCGGCCGACGGCGAAATACTGATGTGGCAGCCAAGGCAGCGGCCGGGGTTGGTGCGGGCGACGATACCAAAGTTGGTCAGGCCGTCGAGCTTGGAATAGGTTTCTGTCCTGCCGTCAATGGCGCGTTGTCGCTGCCAGCGCCAGTGGACACCGGCGAGCAGGTCGTCGCCTGTCCCTGGATGGCACTTCAGGCAGATGGCCGTGACCTCTGTCACCGTGGCAAAGGGCCCTTGGATGGCGGCATGTTCGGCCGGGGGCGCGGCCATGGCGGCGGATGCAGGAAGCAGGATGAGGAGAAACCGCAGGATGGTGGCGGAAATCCTGGTCCCCCGCGGCCCGGTTTCGTCGTCTGCAACCGAGTTTGCCGTGCTCCGGTGTGCTGCCATGTCCTGTTCCGGTGTCCCGGTCTCCTCTGGTGCCGGATCAGTGCCGCTGCCCGTGGGATCTCCTGGTTCGCCGTAAACGACCCGGCATTTCAAGGTCGTTGTCAATGGCGGGGAACCGTTACGATCTTGCGGCACGGTTTTCATGCGGTACTGCTCTCCACGATCTCCCGCAGTTCCTCCCGGTTGATGGTCTCCTTTTCCGGGAGCGCCTCGGTGATCGCGTCCAGCGTTGTTCTGTTCTTTTCGAGAATCTCCCTGGCCCTGTCATAGGCGGCCCGGACCAGTCCCTTGACCTCCTCGCTGATGAGCACGGCCATCTCCTCACTCAAGATCTGGCCGGGCTGGCCGTTGAGAGGATCCGCGGGCCTGAAGGTCATGGGGCCCACTGCATCGCTCATCCCCCATTTGCACACCATCTTGCGGGCGATATCCGAGACCCGCTCGATGTCGTTGGCTGCGCCGGTGGTCATCTCGTTGAAGACGATCTCCTCGGCGATCCTGCCGCCGAGCAGGGTGCAGAGATTGTTGAACAGGTAGGTCCGGTCCTGGGAATTACGTTCCTCATCCGGCAGTTGCATGGTGAGCCCCAAGGCGCGGCCCCTGGGGATGATGGTCACCTTGTGCACCGGGTCGGTCCCCGGCAGGAGCCATGCCACCAGGGCATGGCCTGCCTCGTGGCAGGCGGTGACCTTTTTCTCACGGTCGGTGATGATCAGGCTGCGGCGGGCTGCTCCCATGAGGACCTTGTCCTTGGCCTCCTCGAGGATTGCCATGGTGACCTCCTTGAGGTCGGCACGGGTCATGAGCAGGGCCGCCTCGTTGACCATGTTGGCGAGCTGGGCGCCGGAAAAACCGGGCGTGCCCCTGGCAATGGTCTTCCAGTCCACGTCAGGCGCCACACGGATGCCGCGGGCATGGACCTTGAGGATCTTTTCCCGGCCACCCACATCGGGCAGCGGTACCATGACCTGACGGTCGAAACGGCCCGGCCGGAGCAGGGCGGGGTCGAGGATGTCCTGGCGGTTGGTGGCGGCAATGACGATGACATGGTCATTGGCCTCGAAGCCGTCCATCTCCACCAGCAGCTGGTTCAGGGTCTGTTCCCGCTCGTCATTGCCGCTTGCGCCGCCAGAACTCCGGTGACGGCCAACCGCGTCGATCTCGTCGATGAAGATGATGCATGGCGCATGTTTTTTTCCTTCCCGGAACAGGTCCCGCACCCTGGAGGCGCCGATACCGACATACATTTCCACGAAATTGGAGCTGCTGATGGAGTAGAACGGCACCCCGGCCTCGCCGGCAATGGCCTTGGCCAGCAGGGTCTTGCCCGTACCCGGTTCCCCGTAGAGGAGCACGCCGGTGGGAATCCTTGCCCCGGCGTCGGTGAACTTCTGCGGGTTTTTCAGAAAGTCGATGATCTTGGCCACTTCCTCCTTGGTCTCGTCCACCCCGGCCACATCATCAAGCCGTACCTTGGACTCTTCCGGGTTGACGAGCCGGGCCCGGCTCTTGCCAAACGCCATGGCCTTGCCGCCACCGCCACCCCCCCCCTGGCCGCCACTGCGCTGCATGAAAAAGAACCAGACCCCGACCAGGAGGATGATGGGAACCCAGGAAAGCACGGCCTGGACCAGCCAGTTGGGCTTGCTCTCTTCCTTGACCAGCATGTTGACGTTGTGACGGAGCAGATGCGGCAGGGCCTCGTTGGTCTCCGGCACGACAGTCTTGAATCTGGTGCCGTCCGAGCTGGCCCAGGTGATGGTGTTGCCACGGATGGTCACCGAGGAGAGAACGCCGGA
>Ga0256840_1001060_pt1 | contig 26684 bp, 22 predicted proteins | sample 355202metaG_FD_185969 | JGI IMG/M metagenome (GOLD analysis project Ga0256840, IMG submission 185969) | Hydrothermal vent microbial communities from Mid Atlantic Ridge, Atlantic Ocean - 355-202 | ecosystem: Environmental > Aquatic > Marine > Hydrothermal vents | place: Atlantic Ocean: Mid... | reverse complement strand
TGGCAAAGTGATTGAAGGCACTAATCTACAAGTTGCCTACTATGATCAACTCAGAAGCCAGCTTGATGAAAATCGCTCAGTCAAAGACAACTTAGATCGTGGCGCAGACAAGATTGTTGTGAATGGCAAAGAAAAACACGTTATTAGCTACCTTCAAGATTTTCTATTTGCTCCAGATCGTGCAAATTCACCTGTAAATGCACTCTCTGGTGGTGAGCGCAATCGTCTGCTTTTAGCAAAGCTCTTTATTAAGCCTGCCAATGTGCTGGTGCTGGATGAGCCAACCAATGATCTTGATGTAGATACCTTGGAGCTACTTGAAGAATTATTATTAAATTACAGCGGAACAGTGCTGATTGTTAGCCATGATCGAGCCTTTATCAATAATTTAGTAACAAGTTGTTTTGTTTTTGAAGGCAATGGAAAAATAAGTGAATACGTCGGAAGTTATGATGATTGGTTGCGACAACGCCCTGCTGTATCTGCACCAAAACAAAAAACCAACAGTAAAAAAAGTGATTCAAAAAAACAAGTTAAGCCAGCTCCTGCCGCAACAAAAACTGAAACGAAAACTGAAACAAAAAAACTAAGCTTTAACGAACAGCATGAATTAAAAAAACTTCCTGCTGAAATTGAGGCATTGGAAAGCCAACTTGAAACGCTTGAAACACAAATGGCAGACCCTAATTTTTTCAAACAGGAACATAAAAAAGTAGCAGCAGTTACAGATGAGCTAAAGCAACTGCAAGCTACACTCTCCCAAAAGTATGAACGCTGGGAAGAGCTGGAAGCATAAGGTATAAATAGATGGATATAGGAGACTACCGCCGTGAATATACCAAAGGCGGTTTGAAACGAGAAGACCTAACTGAGTCACCCCTAGAGCTATTTGAAAAATGGTTTAAACAAGCAATGGATGCAGATATACCCGATGCCAGTGCAATGACTTTAGCCACCGTATCAGCTGAAGGCAAGCCAACACAGCGAACTGTTTTACTAAAGCTATTTGATGAGAAAGGTTTTATCTTTTTTACTAACTATAGTAGTCAAAAATCTCATCAGATTAGTGAAAATCCTAATGTGTCATTGCTCTTTCCTTGGACACAGTTAGAACGTCAAATTGAAATCAATGGTACTGCTGAAAAAATATCTACCGCAGAATCACTTAAATATTTTTTGTCTCGTCCACGAGGCAGTCAATTAGGTGCATGGGCATCAGCACAAAGCTCGCCGATAAGCTCTCGACAAATACTAGAATCACAACTAAATAAAATAAAGAATAAATTCACTCAGGGGGAGATTCCCTTGCCTGATTTTTGGGGTGGTTATCGTGTAATCCCTGAAACCATTGAATTCTGGCAGGGTGGTGAAAACCGCTTACATGATCGCTTTGAATACACTAATCACAACGGAAATTGGAAAATTGAACGCTTACAACCTTAATCAGGCTTTCCTTAATATTTAGCTTATTTTCCAATATTCATACTCTTGGCAAATTATTTATATTATGATTGTAAAGTGTTAAAAACTATCCATAGGACTATTAATCATGAATCTTGAGCAAGCACGTTTTAATATGGTAGAGCAACAAGTTCGCCCTTGGTCTGTACTTGATGCAACTGTTTTACAAACAATGGAAGATATTCCTCGTGATATCTTCGTGCCAAAAGAGCTTGCAGCACTGGCTTATGCTGATATTGAAGTCCCTCTTAGTCATGATGAAACCATGCTTTTCCCTCGTGTAGAAGGGCGCATGTTGCAAGAGCTTGAATTAAGTATTGATGATGAATGTCTGCTTGTCGGTACGGGTAGTGGTTATACGACAGCTTGTATTGCAAATATGGCAAAACATGTAGATAGTATTGATATTCATGATGACCTTTTAGAGCAAGCTGCTATTAATCTTGCTGAAATTAACCTTGCCAACTTTACCCTTGAAAACAAAGATGTACTTGCAGCAGAATCTAGCTTTAATAAAAAATATGATGCAATTGCCGTAACTAGCTCTGTTCCTGAATATTTACCCCTCTTTGAGAAATTATTAAAACCCAATGGCAGGCTTTTTATTATCGTTGGCTCTAAACCAGCAATGCACGCCCTAAAAGTAGAACGAATCGAAGACAAATTCGAGCGCACCGTTTTATTTGAAGCCGTTGTAAAACCACTTGTGGGCGTTAAGCATAAATCTACATTTACTTTTTGAATAATTGCTTAATTATTCGCACACGTTTCTTAGAGAGATTCTGATTAAGTTCAATTATTTTTAGCTTGCTAAATTCTAATCGATTTGATCAGGATTTCCTTAATACGTAATGGACGACAAATTAAAGCACAAGTCTTTTTTCTTTGTCAAAATCAGGTGTATTATTAACAGCTGAATTAATAAACCTGAGCTATTTACTTTGACCCATCCCCCCCTATTTTTGCATTTTTTCCCTAACAGCTTTGAGGGTGAAACCTTATGAGCTTTGTTCATTTACGCCTTCATACTGAGTTTGCACTGGTCGATAGTACCGTTCGTATTAAGCAGTTAATGCCTACGGTTGAAGAGGCTGCGATGCCTGCCGTTGCGATGACTGATCAGAATAATCTATTTGGCATGGTGAAGTTTTATCGTGCTGCTAGAGCGCAGGGTTTAAAGCCTATTTTTGGGGTAGATGTTTTACTTGAAGATGAGGAGGATGAGTCACTTCTCTACCACATGATTTTATTGTGTCAGAACAATACGGGTTATCAAAATATCACTCGCTTGATTTCACGAGCCTATATGAAAGGGCAAAAGCTAGGGATACCACGTGTTGAACGTAGCTGGATTAAGGAGTTTAGTGAGGGTGTGATTGCGCTTTCGGGTGCGCGTGATGGCGATGTGGCTTATTCGCTGTTAGCAGGCAATCAAGAACAGGCATTGTCACGTTTGCAAGAATGGCGTGTGGTTTTTCCTGATCGTTATTATCTGGAGCTACAACGCACAGGTCGCCCGAATGAAGATGAATATTTACATGCTGCGGTAGCGTTGGCACAAGAAACCAATACCCCTGTAGTTGCTACCAATGATGTGCGCTTTTTAAAACCTGAAGATTTTGAAGCTCATGAAGCACGTGTTTGTATTCATGATGGTTATACGCTTGATGATAACACGCGCCCTAAGCTTTATAGTGATCAGCAATATCTGCGTAATGCTGATGAAATGATTGAGCTGTTTTCTGATATTCCTGAAGCGATTGAGAATACTGTTGAAATAGCAAAACGCTGTACGGTCGAGCTAACACTAGGCAAAAACTATTTGCCTGAATTTCCTATTCCTGATGGGCTTACTGAGGCAGAATATTTTTCACAAGAATCTCGCAAAGGCTTGGAAGAGCGTCTTGGACAGCTTTTTGACACCAAAGCCGATGACTTTGCAGAGATTCGTAAGCCCTATGATGAGCGTTTGCAAGTTGAGCTCGATGTTATCAATGGCATGGGGTTCCCTGGTTATTTCTTGATTGTTGCCGACTTCATCCAGTGGTCAAAAGATAATGATATTCCCGTTGGCCCTGGACGTGGTTCAGGTGCGGGTTCGGTGGTTGCTTATGCGTTAAAAATCACTGATCTTGATCCACTTAAATATGATCTTCTGTTTGAGCGATTCCTCAACCCTGAACGTGTTTCTATGCCTGACTTTGATATTGATTTCTGCATGGATAAGCGTGATTTGGTAATTGATTATGTGGCACGTACTTATGGGCGTGAAAAAGTTTCACAAATTATTACCTATGGTTCAATGGCGGCTAAAGCGGTGGTGCGCGATGTTGGGCGAATCTTAAATCATCCCTATGGTTTTGTGGATAGGATTGCCAAGTTAATTCCCTTTGAGATGAAGATGACGCTCACCAAGGCGATGGAGCAAGAGCCTGATCTTAAAAGCCTTTATGAGGAGGATGAAGAAGTAGCCACATTGATGGATCTTGCTCTAAAGCTTGAAGGTTTGACTCGCAACGTGGGCAAACATGCGGGTGGTGTGTTGATTTCCCCCAGTGAGTTAGTTGATTTTACACCACTTTATTGTGAAGAGGGTGGCGGTAGTGTGGTATCGCAGTTTGATAAGGATGATGTTGAAGCAGTCGGCTTGGTTAAATTTGACTTCTTGGGCTTACGCAATCTCACAATTATTGATTGGGCAGTTAAAACCATTAATCAGCAACGGGCTGAAAAAAGCAAAGAACCTATTCGTATCGAAGATATTCCTTTGGATGATGTAAAAGCATTTGAGCTTTTGCAGGCAGCAAAAACCACTGCGGTATTCCAACTTGAATCTCAAGGCATGAAAGAGCTGATTAAGCGACTTCACCCTGATGTATTTGAAGATATTATCGCCTTGGTTGCGCTTTATCGCCCAGGACCATTGCAGTCTGGCATGGTGGATGACTTTGTAAATCGTAAAAAAGGTATTGCCAAAGTCACTTATCCACACCCTGATCTTGAGCCTATCTTGCAGCCGACCTATGGCGTAATCGTTTATCAAGAACAGGTTATGCAGATTGCACAGGTTTTAGCAGGTTACTCGCTTGGCGGGGCTGATATGTTGCGTCGTGCAATGGGCAAAAAGAAGCCTGAAGAAATGGCAAAGCAGCGTTCTATCTTTATGGAAGGCGCAGAGAAGAATAATGTTGAAGCTAATAATGCTACTGAAATCTTCGATCTTATGGAATTATTTGCTGAATATGGTTTTAATAAATCGCATTCGGCGGCTTATGCTTTAGTTTCTTATCAGACCATCTGGTTGAAAGCACATTATCCAGCGGCATTTATGGCAGCGGTATTATCGGCTGATATGGATAATACCGATAAGGTAGTGATTTTTGTTGATGATTGTTTGCAGCTCGGTTTAGAAGTTGTAGCCCCTGATATAAACCGTTCTGAATATAAATTCACCAGTGAACATGAAGGTAATGTTATCTTTGGATTAGGTGCAATTAAAGGCGCAGGTGAAAGTGCCATTGCAGAGATTATCGAAGAACGTAATGCCAATGGTGCGTTTAAATCAATGGCTGAAATGTGTCAACGTGTGAAAAGCCGTAAAATATCCAAACGTATATTAGAAACATTTATTCGTGCAGGTGTTTTTGATAGCCTCGGTACAAATCGCCGCAGTCTATTGGAAGGTTTGCCCGAAATAGTGCGCATTGCTAATCAACAACATCGTGATGAAAATGTCGGTCAGGCTGATCTATTTGGTGGCTCGATGGCCGTAGTCGAAGATGAAAAAGTCACCCCAAAGCTGGAAGAGTGGGATGAAAAAATCCGCCTACGGTTTGAAAAAGAAGCGATTGGCTTATACCTTACAGGGCATCCCTTAGATGCTTATGCTGAAGAAGTTAAGCAGCTACGCTCTCGCACCTTAAAGCAGATGGCTGAAGATGATGGAAGTCAAAAATATCAGAAAAAACCTGTGACTCTGGTGGGGCTAATTTCTACTATCAGCATACGCACCACCGATAGAGGCAAAATGGCCATCATCACATTAGATGATAAAACAGCCTATTATGACATTCGTTTTTATGATGAAAAAATAGAAAAATTTGAACACTTTTTAATAAAAGACGAACCACTGATTATTGAAGGAACGCTCAATACACTTTATCAAACAGGAGATATTCGTTTTTATACCAATGAATTACACGATATAGAAAGTGCTCGAAAGCAATTTTTAAGTCGTTTGGTTTTAACAGTAGATAAAAGTCAAACAGGCAATGGTTTATTAGATAAACTAGATGAATTATTACCTACACATTTTCATAATCCTGATGATTTTGAGCCTGATTCTAAGCTTAGTTCTAAGCCTAGCTCTGAAGCCAATGATGACCAAAATATACAATGCCCTGTATTTATCAGCTATAAAACAGAAAATGAAAAAGCACAACTGCGACTAGGCGCAGATGTCAGCGCACCGTTGAGTGATAATGATATAAAGCGACTAAGAAAAGAATTAGGTGAAGACAATGTGCAGCTTGTTTATTAGTTGTTGTTGAGCTTTGTGTATTTAGTATATACCCCCCCCTTTTTTTTATATTTTTTTAGTGAGGTAGCAAGTCAGTAATTTAAAATAGGGTTGCTTATTATTAAAACCATCATTGTCTTATTCACCAGCCCCTAAAAATGCTAAAATCATACTTATGAGGTATTTTAAAAAAATACAAAACACTTTTCTTGTAACGATACTGTTATTTATTGTTTCTATTCCTGCAATAGCAGGGGAGATAGATTTCAAGGATTTTAGGCTGATTGGTTATCCTGCCAAATACCAAGTTTTGACGCGTGTTGAATTTAAACTAGATGATTATTTGCATCAGGCTTTATTAAATGGAGTTGACCTTAAAGCCCGCGTACAGTTTCGTCTAAGGGAACATCAGGACTGGTGGTTTGATAAAGATTATCCATTACTCACGATCACCTATCATTTAAAGTACCATGCTTTGAGCAGACATTATTTATTGACTCGTAATGATACTAATGAACACTGGAACTTTACCACTTTCCCCTCGGCAATCAGGAAGTTGGGAGAATTACGCAAATATGATCTACCCGCAATTAAAGCACCTTTGAAGTCAGGTGATTATTCCTTATTTGTTATAGCCGATATGATACCAGCAACATTACGCTTGCCATTGCGTATTCAGTCATTTTTTAGTGATAAGTTTAAATTAACCAGTAAAGGTGTTTTGTGGCCTCTACCGTAAGAATACTTTTTTTTCAGGTTCTTCCTGTTGCGATTACTTTTTTATTACTGGCGATCTCTCTGGTTCTATTAAATATTTCAACAAATAACCCAGAGCAGTCTAGTGTTATTAATACTTGGTTAATTCCTCTAAATATCAGTATTCTTGTGATTTTAAGTAGCCTGATTTTAATCAATGTTGTCAAAGCATTGCATTATCTTCGCTCAGGCAAAGCAGGCTCACATTTTACCCTGCGTCTTATGTACGCATTTGCACTTCTAACAATTTTACCTGTATTGGTTGTGTCATACTTCTCTTTAAACTTTATCGGTGATCGTATTGATAACTGGTTTAATATTAAAATTGAAGGTGCGCTTGATGACTCTTTAGAATTGGCACGAAGCTCATTGGATGTAAGAATGCGCCAGCACTTGTTTGATTTGGAGCGCATGGGTAAGGCTCTTTCATCATTGGATGAGCTTGATTACCCAGTTTTTATTGAGCGTCAGTTACATGAAATGGGTGCTTTTGAGATAGTACTATTAAATAGCAATAAACGCATATTGGTATATAGTGGAAATGATGCTGGTGAATTGCTTCCACATTTGCCAGCTAATGATATTTTTCGCAAAATTTCCAGCCGAAATTATATGTATCAGTTGGAGCCTGCGGGAAAAGATGGTTTATTTTCACGGGTTGCTATTACTATTTCCCCTGGTTTTAGTGGAAAAAAATTAATTCTAACGGCTTTATTTACCTTTTCAGATAAAGAGTTGCTACTTGCAGATAATGTTCAAAATACTTATAACGATTATCAGGAAATTAGTTTTAATCGTGGTCTGACTAAGAAAAGTTTTCGTATGACTTTATTGCTCATTATGCTGCTATCAATCTTGTTTTCAGTTTGGGCCGCTTTTATGTATTCTCTCAGGCTAACTAAGCCTATTCGAGAGCTACTAGAAGGCACAATGGCAGTAGCTTCGGGAAATTTACAAAAAAAGCTTCCAGTTGCGGCTAAAGATGATTTTAGTTTATTGGCGCGTTCATTTAATACCATGACGGCACGTTTATCGACAGCTCAAAGAGAGAGTGAGCAGAGTCGTTTGCAAGTACAGCGACAACATGATTACCTCAATATAGTGCTGGATAATTTAACCTCAGGAGTAATAACGCTTGATGATGATTTGGTTATTCGACGTATCAATACAGCGGCTGAGCAACTTCTTGTCTCACCATTAAGACAATACAAAGGCAAAACCTTAGAAACACTTTTTGTCGAGACAGATGGTTTATTGCCTCTTTGTGATGTGATATTGCCATACTTAAGCAATACCGCTAATCAAAAAGAATGGCAAACCGAAACCAGTCTTTTTTTGGCTGGAAGCAAGCACACAATAGTTTGCCGAGGGGCAATTCTGCCAGAGTCGATAGACGGAACTCATGGTTATGCGCTGGTATTTGATGATATTAGTAAAGTAATTCAATCTGAGCACGATGCCGCATGGGGTGAAGTTGCAAGGCGTTTAGCTCATGAAATCAAAAATCCATTAACCCCAATTCAGCTTTCTGCCGAACGTCTACAACATCGTATAAAGCCTTTGCTGGATGAAGAATCGGCAGTCTTCCTGCAACGCATGAGTAACACTATTGTAAATCAGGTGGATACCATGAAAAAAATGGTCAATGCCTTTAGTGAGTATGCTCGTATTCCTGAGCTTCACTTGAGAAATATTGATATAAATAATCTGATCAGGGAGGTTGCGGAGCTTTATAGTACAAACCAGACTGATGCCAAAATTATACTTGATTTAAAAGAAAAGCCCATAATTACAGCCGATGCGGATAGAATGCGGCAGTTATTAATCAATCTGATTAAAAATGGGCTGGAAGCCATGCAGGAGAATCCAACAGAGAAAGAGTCAATATTATCTATTTCTTCAGAAATAGAGCTAATGGATGCAGTTAATGACAAACGAAATATTTTTGTATTACATATTAGTGACACTGGTCGTGGTATCAGTGATGAGTTGTTACCACATTTGTTTGAGCCTTATAAAACAACAAAAGTAAAGGGAACAGGCTTAGGTTTGGCAATTGTAAAAAGAATTGTTGAAGAGCATGACGGCTGGGTTACAGCAAAGAATAATGCAGATAATGGTGCTACTATTAGTGTTTATTTAGGAATGTGCATGTAATAACTTTTCTATTTATAACGCAGATTTTTTAAGGAAAACCTGATTAAGTTGATTAGAATTTAGCGTAGAAAAATCTGTCGCTATTTTTCATGAAGTGAGCCGTAATAGTTATTCTATTGCGTCGATCTTCGTGGAAAATATCGGCAGATTTGGCAAGCTAAAAATAATTGGACTTGATCAGGGTTTCCTTAGTATATTCTGAATCCGTGAGGTCACTACGGTACAGGATTCAGGTATATAAATAATGATATAACCTAAGAGAGAAAGTATATGGCAGCTCAGTTTATTCTAGTGGTTGATGATGAGCCTGATATTCGTCAGCTTGTGAGTGAAATACTGGAAGATGAAGGCTATGAAGTCGCGGTTGCAGAAAATGCTGAACAAGCTAAAGACCTGCGAAGGAAAAGACGACCTGATCTAATTTTATTGGATATTTGGATGCCTGGTGAAGATGGTATATCACTCCTCAAAAGTTGGCAGCAAGGAGGCGCATTAAGTAGCCCTGTGATTATGATGTCAGGTCATGGAACTATCGAAACAGCCATTGAAGCTACGCGCCTTGGTGCTTATGATTTTATTGAAAAACCACTATCAATGGCAAAAATGTTATTAGCTATTGATAATGTCTTACGCTCTGAAAAACTTGCACAGGAAAATAAAGGACTACGGGATCAAATACACTCCCCTAGCCAACCGATTGGTTCCAGTCAAATCATGACATCCTTGCGAGAGCAAGCTAAACGTATTGCTCAACATAATAATACGATTCTTATTTATGGTGAATCAGGTGTCGGCAAAGAGGTTTTTGCAAGGTATCTTCACAAGAAAAGTAGCAATAATGAGCATCCTTTTGTTAAGGCGACGGTATCATCTTTTGAATCAGATAAAGTAAAAAAAGCTCTTTTCGGATGGGAAGAAGGAGATAAAGTTCATTATGGCTTATTTGAGGAATCACGCGGAGGCACACTTTATCTTTCGAATATAGTGGCTTTACCTGAAGATGTACAAAAGCGTCTATTAAGTGCTTTACGCGAGGGATTTTATACGCGAGTAAATGGTCATGACAAAATAAGATTAAGCCTTATGCTGATTTTTTCATCACGACATGATCTGCGTGATGATGTTACGGCAGGTTTATTTGATAAAGATTTATACTCACAAATTAGCATAATTCCTTTAGTTATTCCTCCTTTGAATGAACATCCTGAAGATGTGCCAGAATTGCTTAATTATTATGTAGATCAATTAACTGAGCAGGATGGTTTGCCGTATCGACATTTTTCAGTTGCAGCACAAAACTATTTAAGAAATCATCAATGGTTTGGTAATGTTCGTGAGCTAAGAAACTTAGTGCAACGATTGTTGATTATGGGTGTGGATGCAGAAATTACTCAAGAAGAAGTTGAGGAATCTATCGGCATAGATGTCCCTATTTTTTCACAGTCAGTAAGCCAGACACCGAATACTCTTTTTGAGTTACCGTTAAGGCAGGCGCGTGAGCAGTTTGAGCATGATTACCTTGATTTTCAATTAAAACAGGTAGATGGTAATGTGAGCCGTTTGGCCACACTGGTCAAAATGGAACGTACTCATCTTTACCGAAAAATGCGCTCTTTAAATATTGATCCAAAAGAATATGGTAATAAATAGGGAAATGGCTTAGATCTGTTTTTTGTAGATCGGATTAGCGATAGCGTAATCAGACAAAGTACAATAGTTTGCTGGGTTAATTTGTAAAAATATATTAAATTAGAAAACACAGATTTAATCTGCTATTCAAAATTAACCAAGGAATCAGGATAGTGAATATAGTTATATTGGGGGCTGGGCAGGTAGGTCGATCATTAGCACAAAATCTTGCCAATGAAGATAATGACATAACCATTATCGATAGAGATAAAAGTGCATTGAAAGAGCTACGTGAGAAACTAGATGTGCATACCCGTTTTGGTCATGCTTCTCATCCTGATGTTTTGGAGCAGGCAAATGTCAATAATGCTGATATGTTGATCGCTGTAACAAATAGCGATGAAGTCAATATGATGTCATGCCAAATTGCTTATAGTTTGTTTCGTACTCCGACTAAAATTGCCCGTGTACGAGCAGCGGGTTACTTGCAACATCAAGAACTATTTATTCCAGAGCTGATTCCTGTTGATGTGTTAATTAGCCCAGAAGAATTAATTACTAGACATATTCAACGCTTGATCGCCAACCCTGGAACTCTTCAAGTAATTGATTTTGCAGAAGGTAAAGTACGTTTGGTATCTGTTAAAGCTTATCACGAAGGTCCTTTGGTGGGGCATGAAATTCAGCAACTTGCAGAACATTTACCAGAAGTAAAAGCAAGAGTTGCCGCAATTTTTCGAAAAGGAAAATCCATTATTCCCAGTGGAAATACGGTTATAGAAGCCGATGATGAAATTTTTGTAATTGCCAGCGCACAACATATTCGAGCGGTAGTTAGTGAGCTTCGAAGTGTTGATAAGCCCTATAAACGCATAATGATAGCTGGTGGAGGTAATGTTGGTAGTCGTCTAGCAAATATTCTTGAAGAAGGGCGTTATCAAGTGAAGATTATTGAAAAATCACCTGAAATTGCCAATCAACTAGCAGAAACACTCAATAAAACAATTGTATTAGAAGGTGATGCCGCTGATGAAACATTACTTGTAGAAGAAAATATTAGTGATATTGATATATTTTGTGCGCTAACCAATGATGATGAAGCCAATATATTATCTGCTATGCTGGCGAAGCGTCTTGGTGCGCGTAAAGTCATGGCTCTAGTTAATAAAACAGGTTATATAGATCTTGTAGAAAATGCCAATGTAGATCATGCTGTCTCTCCACAACAAATTACTATTGGTGCTTTGCTCGCACATGTGCGAGGTGGTGACGTGGTTTCAGTACACTCCCTCCGTAAAGGAGCCGCAGAAGTAATCGAAGTTATAGCACATGGTGACAAAGAAAATTCAAGAGTCGTGGGGCGCAAGAGAGTTGATCTAAAACTTCCACCTGGTGCAACTATTGGCGCAATTGTTCGTAATGATGAAGTTATAATGCCTCATCAAGAAATAGTCATTGAAGAAAATGATCACGTTGTTCTTTTCCTTGCTGATAAACGTTATGTCTCTGCGGTAGAAAAAATGTTTCAGGTGGGGGTTGGCTATATCTAGCTAGACCTTAATAAAATAATATGCAACTTCTTGTTATTCAACGCATTCTTGGGATTCTGCTAGTAGTTTTCAGCTTTACTATGTTACCCCCAGCATTAATTGGTTTGATCTATAGCGATCTTTCCATAACTCCATTTATTAAAGGTTTTTTTCTACTTTTAATTATTGGTATATTTCTCTGGTTTCCCGCTCGTAACAATAAAAGAGAATTACGTTTACGTGAAGGTTTTCTAGTTGTTGTACTGTTCTGGGTTGTATTAGGAGTCTCTGGTGCAGCACCATTAATGTTTTCAAATGAGCTGCAAATATCATTAGCCGATGCTGTCTTTGAGTCTATTTCAGGGCTTACTACCACGGGCGCTACGGTTATCACTGGGCTAGATGATTTACCTAAATCCATTCTTTTCTATCGTCAGCAATTACAATGGTTGGGTGGTATGGGCATTATCGTTTTGGCTATTGCCATTTTGCCATTATTAGGCATTGGTGGAATTCAACTATATCGAGCTGAAACTCCCGGCCCAGTTAAAGACTCCAAACTGACACCTAGAATTAAAGGGACTGCAAAACTTCTTTGGATAATCTATGTAACATTTACAATATTATGTGCGCTAGCTTATTACCTTGCAGGAATGGATGTTTTTGATGCTATTTGCCATAGCTTTTCAACCATAGCTATTGGTGGATTTTCTACCCACGATGCAAGTATGGGATACTTTTCAAACAATGCCATTGAATTGGTCGCCGTTGTTTTTATGCTACTTTCAGCAGCTAACTTCAGTTTACATTTTTTAGCTTGGCGATCACTAAGTTTGAAACCTTACCAATTAGATTCTGAGTTTAAAATGTATGGTCTGATAATGGTTGTTTTAACTGTTATTACAATAGCCTATCTTTATTTTACCAACACTTATGGTTTTGCAGAATCCTTCTATTTGTCTTTATTTCAAGTCGTTTCAATAGCCACCACAACAGGTTTTACAACAGCTGATTATAGTCATTGGCCAACTTTTTTACCTATTCTATTTATTTTCGCTAGTTTTATTGGTGGCTGTGCAGGTTCTACTGGTGGCGGCATGAAAGTTATCCGTTTTTTACTACTCTTTAAACAAGGTTGGCGCGAAGTTACTCGCCTCGTGCATCCTAATGCACGTCTCGTTATAAAACTAAATAAAAAAAGAGTAGAAAGAGATGTAGTGCAAGCTGTATGGGGGTTCTTTTCAATTTATATCGCCATTTTTGTGATTTTTATGTTATTAATAATGGCAACAGGCATGGATCAGGTCAGTGCTTTTTCAGCAGTAGCCGCAACACTAAATAATCTTGGACCTGGCTTAGGCGATGTTGCCGCTAATTTTAAAGAAGTAAATGACTTTACAAAGTGGTTACTCTGTCTTGCAATGTTGTTGGGGCGTTTGGAAATATTTACTCTATTAGTTGTACTCACCCCAATGTTCTGGAGAAAGTAATGGCTGATATTCAGCAGAGAATTCTAAATTGAACCCTAAACTTAAGAAATGGAATCAAGCCTATCAAGGTGCAGATATATCCTCAGCCTTAGCTTCACAAGTATTAAGTGAAAATGCACATTTATTGCCTCAGATGGGCGATGCACTTGATTTAGCCTGTGGGCGAGCAGGTAACGCCATTTTCTTAGCAAGAAAAGGCTTTGATGTTGATGCGATGGATATATCACCCATTGTGTTAAAACAGGTTCAAGCTTTCGCTAATCAACAAAACTTAAGCATAAATTGTGTCGAAAGAGATGTAGAAGCCCAAGGCTTAATAGATAAAAAGAAATATGATGTCATTGTGGTAAGTTATTTTTTAAACCGTGATTTATTTCCACAGCTTATCAATGCACTCAAACCCAATGGACTATTGTATTATCAAACATGGTCGCAACTCAGTACAGATGATACAAAAGGGCCAAGCAACCCCGCTTTCCGTTTAGAATCTGGCGAATTATTAAAGCTCTGTGCGAAAGCACGTATTATTTATTATAGTGAAAATGGCTTGCTAGGAAATCTTCATCAAGGTATTCGTAACGAAGCTTTGCTTATTTGCCAGAAACAATCTTAAGGAAACCCTGGTTAAAAGCTCAGGCTTTCTAAGCAATGCACACGCCCTACTGGTTAATAAAAAATATGTAAAAAAAGGGGGGGGATGGGTTTATACAGCTAAGTATTTATTTTCTTTAAAACATACGCTACCGCTATAAAGCCAAAACTTGCTGTGACCATAACGGATGAGCCTAAACCACCTGCACAGCTTAAATCATTGCCTTTGTTATTAGGTGTAGAATCCTCATTAGGTTTTTGCTGGCTAATATCTCCCATCACTGTTGCATAACGCAAATGTTCCGATGAAAATACACAAGGAATAGCAAAGCGACGTTTGGGATTTATTGAAAATCCATAATTTTGGCGAAGTAACTTGCGTGTTTTAGAGAGTAAAGGATCATGTTCAGTGCGGCTTAAATCGGCGATTTTGATTAAAGCAGGATCAATCTGACCACCTGCACCACCAATCGTTATAATTTTAATTTTCTGACGTTTGCACCAAGCAATCATAGCGGCTTTTACGCGTGAACTATCAATGCAGTCAATAACAAAAGTCGCATCTATTGAGATCATTTCAGCAATATTATCCTGCGTTATAAAATCATCTATTTTATTAACCTTACAATCAGGGTTAATCTCATGGATGCGTTCTTCCATTACATCAATTTTATTACGTCCAATAGTGCTACTGAGCGCAGGCAACTGACGGTTGATATTAGACTCTGCCACAACATCCATATCAATTAAAGTGAGCGTCCCTATAGCGTTTCTAGCCAAAGCCTCAACCACCCATGAACCAACGCCACCAATGCCAATAATGATGACGTGTGCGCTTGAAAATTTATTCAGAGCCTGTTTTCCATAGAGACGAGAAACACCGCCAAAGCGTCGTTGAAAATCTTGCTTTTGATTCATATTGATTGCTCTCTGCGGTTCTCTCTGTTGTAAAAAATGTAAAAAAAGGGGGGGATGGGTATTTAAGGAAATCCTGATCAGGTCTAATTAGTTTTAGCTTACTAAAACTCTAATCAACTTAATCAGGTTTTCCTTCCTGAATAATAACAAATTATTGCATATTATCATTTTTGAGCTATATATAACTATAACCTGAATCCACATTAGCTTCATGGATTCAGGTTTTATTATTGCATCGTCTCAAACTACAGGAGAAATATCTATCCCTTTTCAACCCAATATCGGAATAATGAAAACAATGGGAGTCATGCTGATAGGCAGTGTTGCTTTGATGCTGTCACAAACTGTTACTGCGGCTGATAATCAGCTGACAATTGTTACTTCATTTCCATCTGATCTAACCAAGGTGTTTAAAAAAGCATTTGAGAAGGAGAATCCAAACATTAAATTAGAGATTCTTAAAAAGAAGACAACGGCAGGTGTTAAATATATTCAGGAAACTTCGGCAAAAAATAGAACAGATATTTTTTGGGCTTCGGCTCCTGATGCTTTTGAAGTGCTTAAAGATGACTCCTTATTACAAAAATATGAAAGTAGTGTAAAAGGCTTGCCAAATAAAGTGGGTGCGTTTCCTGTTAATGATCCTGAAGGATATTACAAAGGTTTTGCCGCAGCAGGTTATGGCATTATGTGGAATACACGTTATATCAAAGCCAAAAAACTACCCGCACCACAGCAATGGGCTGATTTAACTAAAGCGATTTATCACAATCACGTTGGCATGTCAGCACCATCACGCTCTGGTACAACCCACTTAACAGTTGAAACATTATTGCAAGGAAAGGGTTGGAATGCAGGTTGGAAAATGCAAAAAGAAATTGCAGGAAACTTTAAAACAGTTACAGAACGTAGCTTTGGCGTGCCTGATGGTGTAAACAGTGGTAACTTTGGTATTGGCATTGTCATTGATTTCTTTGGTTTATCTTCTAAAGGCTCTGGTTTCCCTGTTGATTTTGTTTACCCAACTGAGACAACTTTAGTCCCTGCCAATATTGCCATTGTTGCTAATGCGCCTAATAAAGAAAATGCGGGAAAGTTTATTGATTTCCTCCTTATGCCAAAAGGTCAAGAGCTATTACTAGATCCAAAAATCAGACGCTTACCTGTTAACCCTGCTACTTATGCTAAAGCACCTGAGGGATTTCCTAATCCATTTAAAGATTCTTCAATCGGTGCGGCGGTTAAATTTGACCTTGCTAAATCCAAGAATCGCTACAACCTTGTCAATTCATTATTTGATGTCATGATCACCTATCGTTTGGCTGATTTACGCGATGCCACAAAAGCGATTCAGGATGCCGAAGCAGCATTAGCTAAAAAACCAAATGATGAGGCGGCTAAACTAATTACTGAAGCCCGTGCCTTAATTGCAAAACTACCTATTGATGAAGCTAAATCCTTTGATAAAGACTTTGCTGGTATCTTCAAAAAGAAACGTAAAAAAGCAACGGATAAAGTAACAGGCAGACAAGCAGAAGTTGAACAAGAATGGGATAAGTTTGTAGTAGAGAATTATGCCAAGGCAAAAGAACTCGCTGAAAAAGCTAAGTCGATGCTGTAACCTGAATCTGTGTAAAAATAAAAATATACAAAAAAGGGGGGGGGGTGGGTTTATAGTTATTTTCATAGGCTCTTTATTTTCAAATAACCTATAACCTAAATCTGTGAGGCTACTACGGCATGATGAATAAGTTATTGATGCCACAGCAGTTTAAAAAATACTCACTTAACCTATGGGTGAAGCTAAAATTTTTTAATTCCACCGTGAAACCAATACCTCATCCCTCATATCCGCATTAGCCTCACGGATTCAAGTATAAGTTAATCGTTAAGATCCCCCCCCAAATCTCCTACTTGTCAGGAGGAAAACCTAAAGCTTCAAGATTAATTAAAGGCAAACAATTTTATGTCAACTAACTCGTCTTCTGGATTTTTATCCAAAGCTAATTTAGGACCTAAGGCAATAGCAATACTGATTGCTTTATTTTTAATCCTCTTTTTAGCCATTCCTGTTGCAAAAGTTTTTATCGTTGCCTTTCAAGATCCGAATACAGGCTCTCTCACACTTATTAACTTTGTGGATTTCTTTAACACCTCTCTCTTTAGGGAGTCATTCTGGAATTCTTTTTACGTTGCATCTGTATCAGTTGTTCTAGCTTCGTTTATTGCCTTACCCCTAGCCTATTTTACATCACGTTTTAATTTTGGTGGCACGGTTATTATTCAAACCTTAGGCATAGTGCCTTTGATTATGCCTCCATTTGTGGGTGCTGTTGCTATGCAGCTACTCTTCGGGAGTAATGGTAGTGTCAATCTTTTGCTTGATGATTATTTTGGATTTACGATTCCGTTTATGGAAGGTTTAAATGGGGTTATTTTTGTTCAAAGTATTCATTATTTCCCCTTTATATTAATTAACTTATCAGCCGCTTTAGCAAATATTGACCGCTCAATGGAAGAATCAGCCTTATCGCTAGGCTCTAATGGAATGCGTCTATTCCGTCGCATTGTATTTCCACTGAGTATGCCAGGTTATGTCGCTGGGGCTTCGATTGTGTTTATAAAAGTCTTTGATGATCTTGGCACACCTTTGTTATTGAATGTAAACAATATGCTCGCTCCACAGGCCTATTTACGCATCTCATCGGTGGGTATTTCTGACCCAATGGGTTATGTTATTTCAGTTATTCTGGTCATTTTCTCATTGTTTGCTATGTGGGTTGCTTTCCTTGCAATGCGAGGAAAAGATTACGCCTCGACTCAAAAAGGTGGTGGTGGATTAATGAAACGGGATATGAAACCAGCAGAAAAACTAGGAGCCTATGCGCTGGTTCTGTTTGTTTTGGCAATTGTGCTATCCCCTCATATTGCTTTAGCCTTGCTATCCTTTGGCACAATCTGGTCATATAGTGTTTTGCCAGATGCTTATACCTTGGCGCATTATGCAGAAGTCTTTAGTTCGGCAGGTGATTTTATTAAAAACACTTTATTGTATGCCGGTATGGCGGCAACTATTGATGTTGTTATCGGTACTGCTATTGCTTACATAGTCTGGCGAACAAAAATTAAAGGTCGAAAGATTTTAGATTATTTGGCGATGTCAGCACTTGCCGTTCCAGGTGTCGTGTTGGGTATTGGCTATTTAAGAACTTTCTATCAGTTTGACGTGCCATTTAGTAATTTACCATTGGCAAACTTTTGGTTAATTATTGTAATTGCTTTAGCTATCAGACGACTTCCCTACGCTATGAGAGCCTGTGTCGCAGCACTTCAGCAAGTTTCGATTTCATTAGAAGAAGCTTCTGAAAGTTTGGGTGCAAAAAAGATGAGTACCGTTAAACGTATCACCATTCCACTAATGACGGGAGGAATTCTAGCGGGCTTTGTGACCAGCTTCGCCACTGCTGCGGTGGAGCTATCAACGACTATCATGCTCGTTTCTAGTGAGGCTGATGCGCCTATTGCTTATGGTATCTACGTCTTTATGCAATCAGCCGCAGGGCGAGGCCCTGGTGCTGCGTTAGGCATACTCGCCGTTGTTATAGTGGCACTTGGCACTTATGTCTCCAATCGAATTATTCAAAAAGCCAATCAAAAGAATGCAATGGCTCCAGATCAGCAATAATAGCCTATTAAAGTCCTAAGGAAATCTAAATGACACAAAACAAGAGCACAGCAGGGATAAGTATCCAAAATTTGGGCTTAAGTTTTGGCACAACTGAAGTGCTAAAAGGTGTAAACCTCGAAATAAAGCCAGGTGAATTCTTCTCCTTTTTAGGGCCTTCAGGTTCAGGTAAATCCACTCTCCTAAGAGCCATATCAGGCTTTGGTCCTGACCCTACAGGTAGTATTAAAATAGGAGGTGAAGAAGTAACAGGTTTACCAGCATGGCAACGCAATGTTGGCATGGTATTTCAAAGCTATGCACTTTGGCCGCATATGACCATTCGCAAAAATGTTGCTTTTGGATTAGAAGAAAGAAAAGTAGCCGCAACCGAAATAGATGGGCGTGTAGATGATGCACTTGATTTGGTTGGGCTTAAACATCTTGCTGATAGAACTCCAGGGCAATTATCTGGTGGTCAACAGCAACGAATCGCACTTGCTAGAACCGTTGTTGTAGAGCCTAAAGTATTATTATTAGATGAGCCCTTGTCAAATCTTGATGCAAATTTGAGGGTGCAAATGCGTCGAGATATTCTCGCACTACAAAGAGAATTAGGTTTGACGACCATTTTTGTCACTCACGATCAAGAAGAAGCCAATACTATTTCTGACCGCATGGCAGTGCTGGATAAAGGCATAATTCAACAGATTGGCACACCTGTTGAATTATATGATCAACCTCAAAATCGTTTTGTTGCCTCTTTTCTCGGCACGGCAAATATTATTAAAGGCTCAATTAAAGATGCTTTTTTTATAACTGATAATGGTTTGAAAATCCCTGTTGAAAGCAATTTAACAGAAAAAGTTTATTTAGTAGTGCGTCCCCAGTCTGTCACCCTGTCTGAAACAGAAGTCGTGGATAGCAAACATTCACACATCCTTGAAGGAAAAGTAGAATACAGTGAATTTTTGGGTGAAACAGTGCGTTATTCTGTTCACTGTAAGGGGCATGATATTTTAGCCGATGAATCTCATCGGCGTGGTAATAAAATCTTGGCAAACGGGCAAAATGTTTGGGTTGTTATTACTAAAGACCAGATTTTATTACTAGATCAATAAAAATATCAACTTGAAAAATAATAAAAAGCCATTATTGTTCCTTTTCTTATTAATGAATCTAGGAGATTCAAAATGGCATCAGCAGGCGCACGTCACTTACTTGTAGAAACAGAAGAGCAATGTAACGATATAAAAAAACAGATTGAAGAAGGTGCAGATTTTGCTGCAATGGCACAGCAGCATTCAAGTTGCCCATCTAAGGCACAGGGTGGAGATCTAGGCACTTTTGGCCCAGGTCAAATGGTTCCTGAATTTGATAAAGTCGTATTTAGTGCGCCACTTAATGAGGTGCAAGGCCCTGTCAAAACACAGTTTGGCTATCATTTATTAGAAGTAACTAGCCGCACTGATTAATCTAAATCTATATTTTGTAGATCGGATTAGTGGTAGCGTAATCGACAAAGTGTGATTCTTTGTTTGGTTACGTTACCTCGGCAAGCTAAATTCCAATCAACTTAATCTGGTTTTCCTTAGGTTTATTACCCATCCCCCCCCTGTTTTTATACTTTTTCGCTCACCAGTTATAAATCATTGTAGTAGCAGATATACCAATATAATAATTCTAAATTAAGCTTCATTTCATCTTGAAGCAATAATATGAAGTCTCACCTTGTCCCTTATTTGACCCCCTTATTTATGAGAGTTTTATGCGACTGTTATTAGTAGAAGATGATCCAGAATTAAGTCAAAGTTTGCATCAGCAGTTAAAAAAAGAAGGTTTTGCTGTGGATATTGTGGGTAATGGTATTGATGCAGAATTTTTGGGTAATGAAGAGCCTTATGATACGGTGATTCTTGATTTAGGATTACCGCAACGCTCAGGCATGGAAGTTTTAAAAAACTGGCGGGCTGAAAATAACCCAGTGCCTGTGATTGTATTGACTGCGCGAGATGCTTGGCATGAGCGTGTTGATGGGTTTAAGGCTGGTGCTGATGATTATTTGGGCAAACCGTTTCATTTTGAAGAACTGCTGGTTCGTATTCATGCACTTTTACGCCGTCATCATAAAAAACTGGGGAAAACCATCACCAGCCACAGGCTGAACCTTGATGAAGAAACCCAAAAAGTGAGTATTGATGGAGCTGATCCTATTGAGCTAACAGGAACGGAATTTCGCTTGCTACGTTTTTTTATGCTGCATCCTGATAAAATCCTTACAAAAGCAAGGCTTACCGAGCATGTTTATGATCAAGATTTTGATAAGGATAGTAACCTTATCGAAGTATATGTTCGCCATTTACGCAAAAAAATCGGGCAAAAAATGATTGTTACTAAACGTGGGCAAGGCTATATCTTTACTGACAATGAAATCACTTGAAAAACAATTACAAATTGGGCTAGGCATTCTTTTATTGTCACTATTTTTAGGGCAACTAATCATCGCTAATTTATCAACACGTAAAATACTCAGTGAATTTGTGACCTCTCGTTTAGAGCTTGATGCAAAACGCATTGTAGATAGCCTAAAATTTACAGAAAATACTACCGTGATTCGTTGGCGACGCTTAAACCCCGTTTATAACACTGCCTATTCAGGGCACTACTATGCAATTAAACTAGAGCCTAAGAACCAGAGCGCTAAGAGTGATAAGGGAATTGAACAACAGACCATTCTTTCGCCCTCTTTGCAAAATACAAAGTTACCTTTAAATGCTAGCAAGCTACCTGTGATTTTGCATGATGTTAATGGTCCTGAAGGTCAGCATTTAATTGTTTTGACCCAAAAATACCAGAGAAATGGTCATAATATTATTATCTCAGTAGCTGAAAATATGAGTCTATTAATGAAGCAACGTAAGCATTTTACGTGGGTTTTTATCACCATTGGGAATGTTGGTTTTCTATTAATGATTGCACTGCAAAGCTATATTTTACGACGTTTATTTAAACACTTGGATAAATCACGAAATGAAATAAAAAATATTGAAAGTGGAAAGCAACAGTTGCTATCAGAAAATGTTCCCAGTGAGATTTATCCCTTAGTCAAGGAGTTTAATCACTCACTTTCCTTGATGCAGAAGCGACTTGAACGCTCAAGAAACTCACTGGGTAACTTAGCTCATGCCTTAAAAACACCTTTAAGTATTCTTTTTCAAGCACTCGATGATGATGGGAATAGTGAAGGGAAAATTGGCGATAAAAAACAAGCAAAACTTCAAGCAGAACGTATTCGTCAGTTAATGGAGCGTGAGCTGAAACGTGCAAGAATGGCTGGACTGGGAAATAGTTCTCATCGTTTTGAGCCTCATGAAGAACTACCAGTATTATCTGATGTTTTAAAACAAGCACATAAAAGGAGCAAACTTGAAATAGCTTTTGTTATTGATGAAAAAGTGACAACCTTTGGCGATCGTGAGGATATGCTTGAATTATTTGGGAATTTATTGGATAACGCCTGTAAATGGGCAAAAAGTCAGGTGCTTTGTGAGATTAATAAAAACCCCAAAAATAATTTCATCAATATTTGCATTGAAGATGATGGCATGGGACAAACAGATGATGAACTTTTAAATCTAACGCAACGCGGCATACGGCTTGATGAAAGTGTCGATGGACATGGCTTAGGTTTAGCCATCTGTAAAGATATTGTAAAACTCTATGGTGGTGCTATGAGCTTTGAAAGATCCACAAAACTTGGTGGTTTATTAGTACTAATTGAGCTTCCTTCACGGCTCTAAAGAAGTTTTGATATAGTACCTGAATCCGTGGGTCCAATGCGGATTCAGGTAGTAGCTTTCTTGTTTGCAAAGGTATTGTAGGTTGTGGCTGAGGTACAAAACTCAATACAAGCAAGGCTTGTTGGGCAAGCTCAGTAGCAACCTACAAACTTGTGGGGTTTTAGTTTGGTACTTCGGTCTGATAACCATTCGATGTGCCACGGCCATTATCAATAATAAGCCCGTTATTAGCAGTTTGATCTCCGCCGCCAGTGCCAGAACCGCCTCCTCCAGTATTTTTATTTTCTCCACCACCACATGCTGTGAGAATAGTGCTTATTAAGATGATAGTAGCTAGTGTTGATACATTTTTCATTTTAAATTCCTTCTAAAGGTAAGTTATTGTAATAATGAGGAGTTGTTACCTGAATCCGTAGTGACCTCACGGATTCAGGTTGTTATTTATAAAGTTGATTTGCCTACTGACTCCATCAAATAAACAAGAATAAATAATGGTGCTGGGAAATCCTATATAAAGAAGAACCATTGGTTGTTTATTTAAGACAAATTGCAGTAACTACTATATATTGCTATTCACTGCTACATGTTTTTAATCTATTAGGGGCTTATTATGTCACGTACAGTTTATCTTGATGGAGATTTTATTGCTGAAGAAGATGCCAAAGTATCCGTTTTTGACAGGGGGTTTCTCTTTGCTGATGCTATCTATGAGGTTACCTCTGTACTTGAGGGGAAATTGATTGATTTCCCTCAGCATTTAAAACGCTTACATCGTTCACTCAGTGAACTCAATATGCAGGAAGCCTGTAACGACAAAAAGCTCCTGGAAATTCATCGTAAATTAGTAAAAGCAAATGACTTACAAGAAGGCATAGTTTATATGCAAATAACACGAGGTGTTGCTGATCGTAGTTTTTTCTATCCTGATAGTGAAACTAAGCCGACTTTATTCTTATTTACCCAAAAAATGAATCTAATAGAAGCACCTTCTGCAAAAAATGGCATTAAAATCATTCTGATAGAAGATAAACGCTGGGGACGATGCGATATTAAAACCACTCAACTCCTTTTTGCATCAATGTCAAAAATGGAAGCTAAAGACAAGGGTGTTGATGATGCATGGTTAGTGAGTGATGGGAAAATTAATGAAGGCACATCGAACAATGCTTATATCGTAACCCATGATGATGTGATAGTGACACGTGATATATCAAATAAAATTCTCTCTGGAATTACTCGTATTGCCGTTTTAAAATGCGCTGAAAAACTTAATCTAACAATAGAAGAAAGACCTTTTTCAATAGAAGAAGCTAAAAATGCAAAAGAAGCATTTGTAACAAGTGCTTCTACCTTTGTCACTCCTGTTATTGAGATTGACGCAAAACTAATAGGGACGGGAAAGCCTGGGGAAGTTTCACAAAAGCTGCGTGAAATCTATCTACAAGAAGCACGCAAAGTAGCGATTTAGCATGTGCATCTAAAAAGTGTAAAAAAAGGGGGGGATGGGTAATAAGAATACATAATTAATTTATAATGGAGAAACTAATGAGTATTGAACGTGCTGTTCTAGCAGGTGGTTGTTTTTGGGGAATGCAGGATTTAATTCGTAAATTACCTGGCGTTGTGGCAACCCGTGTTGGATATACAGGGGATGACTCTGTGCCAAATGCAACTTACCAAAATCATGGGACACATGCTGAGGCTATTGAAATAAAGTTTGATAATGAGATAACAACTTACCGCCAGATTCTCGCTTTTTTCTTTCAAATCCATGATCCTTCAACCTTAAATAGGCAAGGAAATGACCGTGGCACATCTTATCGTTCTGAAATTTTTTATACGAGTGAAGAGCAGAAATCAATCGCATTAAAAACAATTGACGATGTTAATGCATCAGGTTTATGGCCAGGTATTGCTGTCACCAAAGTATCTGCCGCTAGTGATTTTTGGGAAGCAGAGCCTGAGCATCAAGATTATTTAGAGCGTACTCCAAATGGTTACACTTGCCATTACTTGCGTCCTGATTGGGTTTTGCCCACAAAATTATGACTTCTATTTTTATTTCGATGTTTGTCTTTTCCTTGATTGGTGCTATCTCACCAGGGCCTGTCAATATTATTGCTGCTAGTACTGGGGCAAATTTTGGTTTTAAAGCGGTTTTCCCTCACATCATTGGAGCAACTATTTCTTATACGCTTATTGTGCTTGTTATGGGTGTGGGTTTAAATCAAATTTTAACAATATTCCCACAGTTTACTGCGATACTTAAATACCTCGGTGCTACTTTTTTAGTCTATATGTCTTATAAGATAGCGACCGCTGCATCTTTTGAGGCAGATGACTTTATTGCAGATAATGAAACTAAGCCCCCTTCTTTTATTGAGGGGATGTTGTCGCAGGGCTTAAATCCAAAAGCTTGGATGGTTTCTATGTCGGGGGTTGGGCTATTCGTATTACCTAATACGCCAACGTATATTTATATCATGGCTTTTAGCGTTATTTCTTTTTTCTTCTGCTTTTTTGGGATAGGAACTTGGGCAGCCATTGGGCAATTAATTGGTCGTTTTTTATCAACGAAAAAACGGCAGATATCATTTAATGTATTCATGGGATTATTGCTTGCAAGCACGGTTGTTTCAATTTTAATGAGCAGTTAATAATCTCCTGAATTTATATAACTGCATCCTGTGCCGTAGTGACCTCACTGATTCAAGTATATATAACCCATCCCCCCCTTTTTTTGACATATTTTTGATAATTTAGAAAAATAATGGCTTAACTATAGAAAATTAATTGCTTTATTCGTGCTGTAGCGTTAATCTTCCGCGATTCAAAAAAGATTATAAATAAGGGAATTATTATGCGTCGGATATTAGTTGCAGGTAACTGGAAGCTCAATGGCTCTACAGAAACAATTAAAGAGTTGCTAAAAGGTATATTGGCAGGAATATCTGATGCTAAAGCAGATGTAGCAGTATGCGCCCCTTATATTTATATCCCGTTGGTTCAGGATATTCTAGCAGGAACAGAAGTAGGCTACGGCTCACAAAGTATCTCTGAAAATGATTCAGGAGCTTTTACTGGTGAAATATCTGGCCCTATGCTAAATGATTTTGCTTGTAAATATGCAATCGTTGGACATTCAGAAAGACGTTCACTTTTTTGTGAAAAAGATACAGACACAGCTAATAAATTTGCAGCTGCAAGAAAGCATGGCTTGACACCAATCCTTTGTGTTGGCGAGCTTCTCGAAGAACGTGAGCAGGGCATTACGGAAGAAGTTGTTTCTCGTCAGCTTGATGCTGTTATAGAACTTGAAGGCGTTGAAGCACTTGCAGATGCAGTTATTGCCTACGAGCCAGTATGGGCAATAGGAACAGGGAAAACAGCCTCACCACAACAAGCACAAGACGTTCATGCCTTTATTCGTGGTAAGATTGCAAAGTTAAATGCCGAAGTAGCCGAAAAAGTACAAATTTTATACGGTGGAAGTGTAAATGGTGGTAATGCTGATGAATTATTTGCAATGCCAGATATTGATGGTGGATTAATCGGTGGTGCCTCATTAAAGGCAGAAGATTTTCTAGCTATATGTAAAGCTGGTTAAAACCAGTAGTAAATAAGCCGCAAGGCAGGGTTTTTCATGTTATATAACATATTATTAATTATTCAAATTTTAGTAGCGGTAGGAATCATTGGTCTGGTTCTGATTCAGCACGGCAAAGGTGCGGATGCAGGTGCAGCATTCGGCGGCGGAGCATCAGGAACTGTATTTGGCTCACGTGGCTCAGGCAACTTTTTAACCAAGTTAACTACCGTGTTGGCCATCGTTTTCTTTTCCAACTCCTTATTTTTAGCTTGGTTGGTAGCTCACCCTGATAATGTAAGCGGAGAATCTATCGTACCAACAGCAATCACTGAGCAACCCGCTGCCTCTGCTCCAGCAGATATGCCTGGTGGAACAGCACCAGCTAATAACGGTGCGGATAGCAGTGCTCCAGCTAATAACGCACCAACAGACATACCAAAATAGATCAACAAACAGCCGATGTGGTGAAATTGGTAGACACGCACGCTTGAGGGGCGTGTTGCGCAAGCAGTGCCGGTTCGACTCCGGCCATCGGCACCATTTAAAGAGTCCTAGAAATCCTAGGACACTATTAAGCCCGC
>Ga0256840_1001059_pt1 | contig 26721 bp, 27 predicted proteins | sample 355202metaG_FD_185969 | JGI IMG/M metagenome (GOLD analysis project Ga0256840, IMG submission 185969) | Hydrothermal vent microbial communities from Mid Atlantic Ridge, Atlantic Ocean - 355-202 | ecosystem: Environmental > Aquatic > Marine > Hydrothermal vents | place: Atlantic Ocean: Mid... | reverse complement strand
GAAAACCAGCTAAAGTGGCCATTACCGCTATCATGCGAAAGCTCATCATCCTCGCCAACGCCCTCATCAGGGATAATCGAAAATGGGCCAAAATGGGGACTTGACCAACACGGATACTCCGCCGTTTACAGTCGAAAAAGTGGGACCACCTCTCTTCCCCCAAAAAACCTGTCCAATCCATCAGAGTGGAAACAATTGGATGCAAAAGTACATATTAATAACGTATTCGTTACAATTTGGCATTGGGGGATACGATTTTATTCCCAATGGTACACAAAAATAGGGAAGATTTGGTTAAGCTTTAACCCATGGAGCCAAATAATGACCTTTCGAAAAAAAACTCTCATATTCACATTTTTAGCAGCAATGGTATTTTCTTCGGTCGCGAATGCGGCGAGTGAAACGACACTTGAAGATGTTTCTGTCCTGCCGATTTTTTCGTCACCGGAGAAAGAGGTGCTGATATTAAAAACAAATTCCAGCGACCTGCGCACTGCGGGTATGGCTTGGTTCAAGCTGGCTGGGCTGGAAGTTGACGATGCCGCAACAGAAGCAGTTCTCAAGTTCGATCAACTTGTTGAATCTGGCGCGGACGATCCCCTGACACGAGCCTACTTGGGTAGCGCGTATATTATGAAAGCGAGGGATTCTTTTTTCATTCCCATGCGCGTGAGGCGTGTTCGCACTGGATTGAAATACCTGAATAGCGCGATGGAAGATGCCCCAGACAATTATGCGGTTCGGCTTTTGCGGGCGTCTTCTACATATAATCTTCCTGATATTTTTGACTATCGAGGCGCGGTTATTTCGGATTTGGAGTGGCTGGTTGCCAAGGTTGGCTCTGGGGACCCTGCCCCTGTTGTCGGTTCGATCGAGCATGGACGTCTTATCGCAGCCCTCGCTAAAATGCATCTGATCCAAAAGCAGCCAGAGCAGGCGCAGCCTTGGGTAAGCCTGCTTGAGAGAGATTTTCAGGATGTTGATGAGATTTCATCAATTGCCATGCAGTTGCGTGCGCTTATGAAGCAATAAGATGAACAACCTAGGGGAGATTACGACATGATCATTCGTACAAAATCGGATGTTGAAAATAACGAGTTTTATGTGCACTGGGGTAACGGAACAAGCTACCGTTTTCTGACTGAGTCTGACGGAATGGGATACACCTTGACCGAAACCTTTGTTAACCCCGAATCCTGCTCGGTCCTTGAATATCAGAACCATCTGGAAGCCTGCTATTGCATCGAAGGCGACGGCAAAGTGGTGGATGAGAAAACCGGCGAAGAGCATATTATTAGCGCAGGAACAATCTATGCGCTCGACAAGCACGACAAGCATCAATTGATCGGTGGCAAGAATGGCATGCGTTTGGTTTGCATGTTCACACCAGCACTGAATGGCCGCGAGACCCACAAGCTCAATGCGGACGGCTCCTCATCCTATTGATGCGGATCGGCGCTTTCTGAAACAGTCAAAGGACACCAACTAATGATATTTTCAACACGAATACGTGGCGGTGCTCTGGCGAAAGATGGTCAAATCCAAAATCTGGCGTCAGGTGGGTGTTGGCCTCTAGATAGCACGGACGGCATGCACAAAATGCCGCCAGCAGTACCAGCACTGCAGCCTTGCGATAGCGCGCAAGCGGGGCCGATAAGGCACTTTCCACTTTCCCGAGTAGTACAACAAGTTGTGGGTGTGGCTCTGGCAGACGCAGGTCTGACGAAAGAGGGCGTCGCTGGGGCAGACACAGGATTTGTGTCAGGGTCCATCTATGGGACTGCAGAATATCTGGACAGTTTGCGCGCAAACTATGAAGAGCGGGGGCCGCGTGGAATCCGACCGACAGATTTTTCAATAGCAACGCAGGGTTATCCAATGGCAGCTTTGTCGATGGCCTATATGGGAACAGGGCCGGTAGCGGCTTTTGTGAACGGTGTGACGGCTGGGTTCGAAGCGATCAGTTTTGCTCATCACGTTATTATGCAAGGGCTTTGCAAGCGCATGGTCGTCGTAGGCCTGGACGGATTTGGCGATGTAACACGACGTCACTACAAGGCGCTTACCGGAGAGAGTGCCAGCGACTGCATTGTCGCGCTGGTCATGGATATGGGCCCTTTGTCGGGCGCGGTTGGCGAAGTCGTTGACCTAGAGACGGGCTTTTCACCAGACGGTGAACTGCCGCAAACGCTGTCAGTGCCGCAGGCATTGCAATCAGGCAACAGCCACACGGTTCGCCAACATCCGGGTGCCGGTGGGTTGTGTGAGGCTTTCGGATTTCTGGCGAACCCTTACACTGTCGATCCTCATCCTGTAGCTCTGATTGATCCGCTTGGAGCCTATGCGGTACTTCGGCTCCAGTCTCTACGTAAAGTTCGAAAAATGGAGGCGGTGGCATGAATACCAGGATCTGTATTACTGGGATTGGAGCCGCATGCCACCGTGCATTCGGAATCGATGCGCTGTGGCAACGTCTGCTGGACCGTGTGGCTGGGCTAAAGCAGGACGCGCCCTTCCCAGTGGATCATTTCCGGTGCAAGTGGAATACAATTTGCGATCCTGTAGATGCGCGCCGAAAGTTGACTGCACGAAATCCCGAAATGGCTGAATTGCTGCCGGAAGAGGCGCCAGCTGGCCTTGTCTATGGTCTGATAGCGGCAGTCGAAGCGATTGAATTAGCTGGGCTGGGCCAAGATAGTCAACGACGGTTTGGTTTGGTGCTCGGGACGACGAGCGGCGGTCTGTTTGACAGGTTTTCCGCGGGCGAGACTGTCGATCCAACATTAAGTGCACCGCATTCGATTTTGTCTATTCTGGCCCGTATACTGCGGCTTTCTGGTCCGGTAGCCCAGATATCAAACGCCTGTACCTCCAGCGCCGCGGCGATAACGCACGCCGCGGGCATGATTATTCAGGGTCGGGCGGAGATTGTTCTGTGCGGCGGGGCAGATCATGCCCGCGCCGCCGATTTTGCAGGTTTCAACGCGCTTCGTGCCATGTCCAGCACGTCGTGCAAGCCGTTTGATGTTGATCGCGACGGAATGATTATTGGTGACGGCGCGGCGATCTTGGTGTTGGAAAGTGAAGCTTCAGCGTTGCATCGAGGGGCTAACATCCTTGCCGTACTGGACGGGTTTGGTTTGTCATCGGACGCTTTTCACTCCACGCGGCCTCGGCCCGAGGGCCTTGCCCGGGCTGTGCGGAGTGCTCTGAAAATGGCGGGCAAAGGGCTTGACGATATCGGTTATGTGAACTGTCACGGGACAGGCACGCCGCACAACGACAAGACAGAAATTGCCGCACTCGGGCACGTGTTTTCGGGAATTGATCGCCCGGTCATCAGTTCAACCAAGAGTACGACCGGGCATTTGCTCGGTTCGGCTGCTGCGTTGGAAGCGGTGATCGTGATTTTGGCGCTCAGCAAGGGGCTTGTACCGCAGATGGCGCACACGCGACACACCGACCCTGAGATAGGCTTTGATTTTCCGGTTGGGAGCCATCGGCACCTTAAAGGGCAACGCGCCTTGTCCACGACATTGGGCTTTGGCGGGTCGAATGCCTGCCTGGCCTTTGCGTGTTACGACCAGGAGGTAGACCATGCCTAATGGGACTGGATTCACAGCCGACGAATGTACGTTTCGCAATACGATGGAGAAGGTTGCCCAACAGATTAACGGCAAATTACCGAGACCAGGGAAGACATCGGTTTTTCCGAGCGAGGCTTGGCAACTGCTTTGCGAGAGCGGCCTGCTGCTCTTGCCGTTTTCTGAGAAGGATGGTGGGTTGGGGGCGTCAATGCGCACGACCATGTATGTGATAGAAGGTTTTGCACGCAATTGTGAAGATGCTGGGTTAGTTTTTGCTGCTTGTACTCACCTTTGTTCGGTTGGCGTGCCTGTGGCCAGATTTGCAAGTGATATGCTCCGGACCAAGTATCTGCCGGGCATCGTGTCTGGTCAGTATATTGGCGCTCATGCGATCACAGAGCCTAGCTCTGGTTCGAGCGCATTCGATATGAAAACCGTCGCGGAAAAACGTGATGATGGTTGGCATCTCAATGGCGAGAAGTGTTTTATTTCGAATGCTCCTTTTGCGGACCTCATTGCAGTCTACGCGCGATCGGACCAATCTAGGGGAGCTTTATCGGGGTTCACATGCTTTCTTGTTCCAAGAGACACACCTGGCCTAACGGTCGGCTCGGCGGATAAAAAAATCGGGCTGCATACAGCGCAGTTCGCCTCACTCTATCTGGACGATGCCGTGGTGCCGGATACACATGTGATTGGCCGCCCGGGCATGGGGTTCTCGATCCTTGATTACGTGATGAAACGGGAAATACTAATCACCTTTGCGGCGCGGTTGGGTGAGATGGGCAGAACTTTCGAGACCACTAGGGATCACGTTCGCAACCGACAGCAATTTGGCCAGAAGATAAGTGCTTTTCAATCGGTTTCACACCGTGTCGTGGATGGGTTCATTGGTTTGGAAACGGCACGTATGTGGTTGTATCGTGCCGCTCAGCTGGTGGATGATGGCCGACAGGCGACCCGAGAGATTGCGATTGCGAAACTCTTGTGCAGTGAGACCGATGTCACCCTTGCGATTGATGCCCTGCGTTTGCAGGGCGCCAGTGGGTACCTATCGGCGAATTCACTGGGGCAAAGTATCGCAGACGCGTTAGGTGGGGTCATTTATTCAGGGACATCCGAGATTCAACGTAACCGTATCGCTGCGGCACTTGGTTTGTAGGGGTTGGGCAGATGAGCTTCATTGACGCATTCGTGAACCATGCAAAAGAAATGCCGGGGCGCATAGCGTTAAGCGATACACTACGGTCTTGGCGGTACGGCGAATTGGCCACGCTTGCTTGTGATCTGGCTAACGATTTGAACTGGTGCGCCCCGGACAGTGGCACAGTAGCCATCGTCATGGGTAAATCGCCGGAAATGGTTATTGCGATTCTGGGTGTTTTGCTATCCGGGCGATGTTACGTGCCGATTGATCCGACTATTCCAACGGAATGCCGTCAGAGAATACTGATGGACAGTAATGCCACTGTCTTGCTATGTCGTGCAGAAGATGCCGCGGCCTCGGTCTGGCCCGGCCAACCGGCATCCTTGTGCCGTCTTCGTGTTTCTGCCGAACTGCCGAGACAAACCGGGCTTGAGAGTTTGGTGAAACCGGTACTACCCCATCACAAGTCGAATAATCTGGCCGCGATCCTATATACTTCAGGCTCGACAAGCACACCAAAGGGCGTGATGTTGGGTTGGGGAGCTTTTGACAAATTCACGACTTGGGCAGCGAGGTATTTTGATCTGGGGGCTGACGACCGCGTGGCATCACATGCGCCTTTCGGGTTTGATATTTCCATTCTTGACCTGTTCGCCACATTTTTAGTTGGTGGCCATGTTGTCTTGGTGCCGGAGGAGCACCTGATCAATGGTCGCTATCTGGTTCAGTTCCTGGAACGCGAGAAAATCACTTTTTGGCAATCTGTGCCAGCCCCCTTGATTGCGCTTGTTTCGGCAGAGTTGGACGGCGATCTGGGTTTCCCAGATTTACGGCATGTCATTTCCACCGGCGAGGCCATATCGGCTGCGGTTGTAGGGAGGTTGGGCCGGATGGCGCCCAACATGATGTTTCACAATATTTACGGTTGCACCGAGACCAACGATAGTTTCATCTTTACTTCGTCAACCCGCAAATTGTGTCTGGACGCGCCGATACCGGTGGGGCGGGCAATCGAGTATATCGATTACAAAATTGTGGATGGACAAGACCGACCTGTTCCGCTCGGAGTGCCGGGAGAATTGCTTGTTGCATCGCCGGTCGCTTTCGAAGGATATACGGACAGACGTTTGACTGAAAAGGCCTGTGTTGATCTGGACGGAAAACGGTATTTCAGAACTCGCGACCGTGTTTTTCAGGGCCGTGACGAGGTGGTGCATTTTCTTTGTCGCACTGACACTACCGTAAAAATCCGCGGATACCGGATTGACCTTGCTGAGGTCGAAGCGTGCTTGTTGCGGGTAAAAATCGCGAAAGAGGTAGCAGTCGTATCGGTTCTGCACCCGGTCAAAGGCAAATGTCTTGTCGGCGTTTTGTCGATTCAATTGGGTGACTCCAGCAGCATATCACCGATTGGGCTAAAACAGCACTGTGCCCAAATGCTTCCCAGACAGGCTATTCCCGATTGGTTTGAGATTCAAACGACCGCCCTTCCCCACAACAAGAATGGAAAAATCGACCGGCACAACCTAGCCAGGATCATTCAAGAAAAAATTAACCATCAATACCAAGACAGGAAAGACAAAAAATGCAGACACTTCATGAAATAAAGGAATTCATCGTTGCCGAATTTGTTCCTGGTGGCAAACCAGAGGATATTCCGGATAATCTTGATCTGGTCCAGACTGGGGTGATTGACAGCCTTGGCGTGCTAAACTTGATTGCCGCACTGGAAGACGAGGTTGGAATCCGGGTGCAACCGGAAGACATGAATGCAGAGACGTTTTCCACGGTCGTCAAGATTCACGGATTTATTAGTGATCGGGTCGGCGCTGGGGGCTGACCCAACGGTAACCAAGAAAGGACTCACCCATGGCGCCGTCGGCAAGAACAGAGGGATCGAAAGCCTTTCAAGGGTTGATACGGGCGTTGTTAGCACAGCCAAAGCCGATCAGTGCCAGTCTTTTGCTTGAGGCTTTCCTTTCCGATGTCGCACAAGGAAAGGCGGCGCGTCGCCAAGTGGTGGCGGTTATGGCGGCATTGTCGGCGCGTCCCTGGGATAGCCGGCATGCCACGGTGCTGGTGAATGAGATAGAAAGAACGGCGGTACTGGACCGAGGGATAGGATCCGAGATTGCCAAAATGCGACCGATTAATATCGTGGGAACCGGTGGTGGGCAACCCAGTTTCAATATTTCCACGGCATCGGCCATTCTGGCGGCAGCGGCGGGCGTCAGGATTTTGAAAAGCGGATCTGTTGCCTACAGCAGCAATGCCGGAGCTGTTGATTTCCTGCAGGAAGCAAAGGTACCTTTATCGAATACCGATACACTAGTGCGTGAAAACTTGGCCCGGTATGGAATTGCCTTCTACATGCCGGGCGATTTTTCTCCCTTGCTAAAACGGATTGCTTTGTCAGTGTTACCGCATTCTTTCAAGGATTTCGCACCGGTACTGAACAGGGTTGGTCCGATTCTTGAACTGTTTCCGACCCATTGCCGGTTGATTGGCGTTTCTGATGCAACACATTTCACCTTCTATGAGAAGGTGTTTTCAAGGTTGGAGCGCCTGCCAGTATGGCTGGTGAACGCCGATGCAGGGTTGGATGAGGCCTGTAGTTTTGGAAGCACTCGAGTGTTGCGGCTTGCTCTGACCGACAAGTCAGAAGTTCTTCTTAACGGCGAGGAGTTGGGGTTTGGACCGGGCAATTTACGCAAGATAGCTGGTGGAACTGCCAAGAAAAACGTCGCGCTTGTCAGCCGGATTTTTGAAGGAACCGGGCCCGAGGTGGCGACGGATTGTGTAGTTCTCAACGCAGCCCTGCTTATTCAACTGGCTTTGCAAGCACCCACATTACACGAGGCTATCGAACAGGCCCGCGAGGCAATTCATTCGGGTGCCGCAGCAGATCTGTTCATGCGTTTACGTAGCAATGCCCAACCAAGAAGGGAGGCCGTTTGATGAAGAAATACGAGTTTTTGGAAGCGATAAAGAAATATGACCAGATCACGGTTCCAGTCATTGCCGAAATCAAGCTCCGGTCGGGAAATGGTTGCGACCTTTTGCAATCACGATCCCCTGAAAATCTGGCCAGACAGTACCGGAAGGCAGGGGCGCAGGCTCTTTCGGTCGTCACCGGTTCCTGGTTCGGTGGCAATCTGGACCTTTTGAAAAGAATTGTCGGTTGCGACACGGGCTTGCCGGTGTTGCGCAAGGATTTCATTTGTTCGCGACGGACGCTGGATGAGACGCGCGAATACGGCGCGTCGGCGGTCCTACTGACCTGCAAGCTGTTAAAATCCGTTCAGCTCAATCGCTTGATCGAACATGCGCTTGATGTTGGTTTAACACCACTGGTTGAAGTGGCCAGCAAAGACGAGCTAGCAGAACTACCGGAAGGTTACCCAATCATTCTGGCTTCCAACAACGCGGATATCGAAAGCAGAGAGGTTGTCGGGCCGGGGATTTCGCGCAGTTGGGGGTTGTTTAGAACTATGGCGGCCAAAAAACCTAGTGCCTTGGTATCCGCCGGCAAGATTTACGATGCGCAAACGGCGGCTGACCTGCTGTCGCAGGGGTTCGATGCTCTGTTGATGGGCACCGCTCTGATGCGCGACTCGAAAATGCTGAACGACATTCGCTCCCGATTAGATCTGATACGAGATGTAGTTTGAAATTAAAATAAAGGATCGCTTGATGCAATATTCTCGGAATCTCTTTTTTACCGCGCTTCAAGGGTTCAGCCGATTTTTTTTTCGGCACCCGCTGATTGGATTTCTTATCTTGGTGGCTGTGGCTTTTCTATCAGTGACACAGGTACGCAACATCAAGCGCGATGGCTCGATTGAGGGTTTTTTTCAGGCGGACAGTGCTGAAATCGCCGAATTTTCCGCCTTTAAGCGCCAATTTGGCCAGGATGGTTTGGTCGTTGTCGCAGTTAGTTCCGATAATTTGTTTGCCGCGCACACATTGCGAAAACTGGCCAGATTTCATCAGGCGCTGGTCAAGCAAGTGCCATATCTAGAGGACATCACCTCGCTATACAACGTACGGTCGGTGATTGGCGGAGATCAATTGTTTGTGGTCAATGATCTTCTTGCCCATTTTTTGCGGCAAGGTAATATGAGCGAAGAGGCGCTAGCAACCTTGCGTCAAAAGGTTTTAGCGCATCCGATCTATCGCAACCTTGTGATCTCTCCGGATGGTGAGATGACATTGATCCTGTTGCGACCGGATCGTTTCATGCCCATTGCCTCGAAAGCCTTGGAGAACGGTGATCTAGATGTGTTCAAACAGTTTCTGAATCCTGACCAGTCAGCCGAACAATCCCAATTCTTAGGGCAGCGCCAGTTGGCAGAGATTGTTCACGCAACAGCAGAGGTTGCTAGTGAGTTTGGTGATGCCGACTTTCGGATTTCGATGGCTGGTTCGCCGGTTGCATCTAGCGAGATCGTGCGCATCTTGTCGAGCGACATGCCTCGATTCACCCAGACCAGCCTCCTGGTCACCCTCGGGGCGGTGTTCCTGATGACCCGACGTTTTTCGGCAGTAATCTCGTTGTTTATGGTGATCGTATCCAGCGGGCTGGGGACACTTGGCATAATGGCTGCGACTGGTACGGCGATCAAGCCGCCCACCCAGATACTGCCATCAATTGTGATTGTGGTGTCAGCCTGCACGGTACTGCATTTAATCATGGCTTTGGCACGAGCGTATTCGGATGTGAAGGAACAGGGATCTGCCTCGGTCAAAGAACGTGCGCTGGAGTTGGCTTTGCGGCGAACAGCGTTGCCTATTGTGTTTACAGCGGCGACAACTGTGGCGGGAATGCTGGCATTTTCCGGCTCGCCTTTGGCGCCGGTTTCTGACCTTGGCATTTTCGGAGCGGTCGCCGTCGTATTGGCTTTGGCTTTGGCTTTTTCAGTGGTCCCGATCGCATTCCGTATATTCAGCTTTGAGCCGGTAAGCGGCAATGGTGCCGACGGATGGTTACTTGCCCGAGCAAAACAAGTTTCTGTCGGTGCAGCGCGACATTGGCAGGCGACCTTGCTGGTGACGACACTATTGACACTTTTGGTTGCGCTCGGCCTTTTCGGCCTTCGGTTTTATCATAATTCACTTGAGTGGTTGCCGCCAGACAATCAGGTTCGTCAGGACACGCTGGCCGTCGATTCCAAAATGAAAGGCACCATCAATCTGGAGGTCGTGGTTTCAACGGGTAGGCCATATGGCATTCAGTCCGAGCAGTTGATCAAGACGCTGGATGCGTTGGCAGAGGATATCCCCAACATCGCCAAAAGGCATGGGTTCACCGTCGGCAAGGTCTTTGGGGTAACCGATCTTCTCAAGGAAGTTAATCAAGCGCTGGTTTTAGGAAAACCCAATGGCTACCGACTGCCCGAAGGAGATTTGATTGGGCGGGAGTTCTTTTTGTTTGAGAATTCTGCGTCCAATGATCTGCCTGATTTTGTTGACAGCCATTATACCAAAACCCGATTTACCATACGGGTGCCCTGGCTGGAAGCCTCGGTCTATACCGCGTTTATAGATGATCTTCGGGCGACACTGGAAACTAACCTGGCTCCTTTGGGAATCGCAGATCCGGTTATTACTGGGAACATGGCCCTTTTAGCGCAAACATCGGTCAATGTCATCAAGTCGATGGCTTGGAGCTACGGCCTTTCCTTGGTTCTTATCTGGTTGCTGATGGCCTTTGCAATGAGGCAATTATCGTTGGGGTTTGTGTCGATGATACCCAATATCCTGCCGATTGCGGCGACGTTGGGTTTTATGGGGTATGTCGGCATTCCCCTGGACAGCTTTACCATGTTGATCGGATGTATTGCACTGGGGTTGCTAGTGGATGATACTATCCACTTTTTCCACCACATCCGAAATGCCCAAGCCCGCGGCGAAGGTCCTGAAGCGGCAGTGAAGTATGCTGTGCATCACAGCTTTTTGCCCATCCTATCAACATCGGTTGCGATCATGCTAGGTTTTGCGCCGTTTGCATATTCGTCCATGTCTAATGTTGTCGCTTTCGGATTGCTAGTAGCACTGGCAGCATTTTTAGGTCTGGTGGCGGAGCTGGTGCTGTCGCCCGCGTTAGTTGGGGCGCTTGGTCGCCACAAGGCGGAATTGCCCCCAGTTGGGGTGGAAACTACCACCGTTGCCGCCGGACACACACAATTGAACAGGACAAATACGTGAGAGAGAGATAATGAAAACCAAAACCACCCTAACAATCGCCTTGGTTACACTGCTTGGTGCCGAGTCGGCAATTGCACAAACTACCAAGGACGAAGCCTATGCACGGGCGTTGATGCAACAAGTCGAGGACCGTGAGGACGGTGCGGATTCCGTATCGCGGGTCACCATTGAAATGGCGGACCGATTTGGCGAAAAGTACAGCGTCGAGATCCTACGGCTTCGTAAAGATTTTGGTCCAAACGGTCGAGATCAGTACACTTTCAGTTTCATTTTGAGTCCTGAAGAGTTGTCAGGCACACGTGTATTGACAAAAGACTACAGCGAAATCAGTCGGCTGGACGATCAATGGATTCACATACCAGGGATCAACGAGATCAAACGTATTGCAGTTGATAGTTATACCTCTAAGCTGATGGGATCGGACATTACCTATGGTGACCTTTCAACTCGGGATCTGGATCTGTATGATTTTGCCTACATCGGGTCGGAAACGGTTGGCGAGTGGAAAACCGAAATTATCGAGTTCATACCGCGCACCCAAGAAGAGGTCGTGCGCTTTGGTTATACAAAGGGCAAGGTTTGGGTTGATCCGAATACAAGTCTTGTCGTGCGATCGATTTTTGAGATGGCCACTAGTGGGCAATCGAAGCTGTTTATCACGCGGAAAATTGCGCAGATCGATGGAATCTGGACCCCAACCGATATGGTTTTCATCACGCAGAAAGATGGGAATGCCGTATCGTCAACGCGAATGAAACTCACGCAAACCCATTTCAACGTCGGCTTACCGGAGAGTCTCTATGACGTTCAGGAGATGATCGGCGTAGATGAAAATACTTTGCTTCAATTGGTGCAGTATTGATGCAGTACGGTGAGTATATTCTCAAGATCTGCGGGATCACCAGCGGGGCCAATTTGGAAATAATCCGACGGTTTCCGGTGACGTATTTTGGTGTTTGGTACCATACGAATGGGGGCACCCACGAACTTTCTCTGGATCAACTGAAAGAACTTGTGGGCATCGATTCTGGATCAGCCCAACCTTGTTTGGTCACCTTGAGCGATGATGTCGAGCATTTGGCGGATGTTCTAGCCCAATGCCGAATTCGAACGGTCCAGCTGCACGGGTTTGTTTTACCGCCAAAAGTTTCTGATTTGCGCGTGGCCTGTCGACGGCGCGGTTTTGAAGTGACCATTATCAAGGTCCTTCATGTAAGAAACGGGCGCTGTTTCGAAAAGAATCTGGTGACTGCCTACAAACTATGCGGCACAGATATCTTCATTATCGATAGTTTTGCCGGACGTGACGCCATCGGCTCTACAGGACAACGTGTTGACGCAGATGCCGCACGCCTATTGGCACAGCATCTTTACCCGACGCCGGCTCTGCTTGCAGGCGGTGTAGACGACACCCTCATTCATCGGGTCGGACAGCATTATGCGGGTTTTGACATAGACAGTGGCGCCCGTGAAAACGGTGAAATTTCCGGGGAAAAAATCTCGAAGCTTTCACAGTCCACGGCCCCACAGCGAATCGAGGAATACAATGTCAGTTAGAAAAAACAGATCTGTGCGCAAACGTCTTGATGCGCTACGTGCCATGGGGCGCCGCGCGATATGCCAGTTCATCATTGCCGGTGATCCGGATCCTGAAATAAACCTTCAACTGATTGAAACATCCATTGCAACTGGGGTTGACGTTTTCGAGTTTTGCATTCCGTTCAAACGGTCAATCACAGATGGCCCGACAATTCGGTCGGGATATGCGAGAGCTTTGGCTGCTGGGGTGACTGTAGAACAGGCATTCGCATTGATGAGCGAGGCTGCAAAACGGGCCCCAGTTGTTTGTCTGGCAGATTTTCGTGAGACCGTCCGTCCATTGGGCATAGACTTGTTTCTGGACAAGGCGCATGTGCATGGCGCAGGGGCGGTTCTTATTCATGGGCTGCCTCCTTTGATGCAGCAGGAATTTTCTCATGCCTGTGCTGCAAAAGGTCTGGAACAGGTGGGCACGGTTTATTCGAACAGTCCGGAACATACGTTGCGGCAAAGTTGCGCAAACGCGAGCGCCTTTCTTTATCTCGTTTCAACGTTTGGGAAATCGGGCGGAAATTTGGACCTATCGATGCTGGGTGATACCATTAAAAGGATCAAGGCGGTTTATGACGGCCCGGTTGCGGTTGGTTTCGGACTTAAGACACCGGCTGACCATTTGGCGGTGCTTCGCAAGGGGGCTGACATGACCATCATGGGGTCAACCCTGACAGCAGTTATCGAGAAAACAGCTGGTAACCCAAAGGCGCTTTTTGAAGCGTGGGAAACAACGCTGTTAGGCATTGTCAAAGCCCGCAACGCCTTTCACAAACGGGAGTCTGTGTTATGAAAACTTTGGTTCGGACAAATTCGTACAACCGAGTCCTACGCGACATATGCGTTAAAGAAAATACCGCGCTGGCATCGTTGTATGTAGATCAAACACACAGTTTTTTCTATGATCATCCATTGGATCACGTCCCCGGCCTTTTGTTGATTGAGGGGGCACTACAGCTTGCATATGAATGGGCTAGGAGCAATGGCTTCATCAGATTGTGCCTTCGCCGTGTTAGGGTGCGCTTTGTCAAATACTGTTTGCACGGAACACCTGTGATAATAGACCTTCGGGCCGAAGCGAAACTGAATGATGCCCACCGCCTTTCAATCGAATTGGTTCAAGCCGACGGTGTTAAGGCGCGCGTCCAGCTCGACTTGGGTGAATTTGAACCGGTGCCGGTTGAATTGCATCCTCGGGTACCTCAGGAACCTAGTCCGGCACCAGCCCCGAAAACGCGGTTGGGAAAGATCAATCCGTCGAACGTAATGATTGTGGAACCAGAAGTGCATGAGCACGGGTGGCTAAGCCGGTTGCGGATTTGCAAAGGGGAGAATCTGTTGGCTGACCCGCCAAAAGATCGTTTTTGGCACCCGCTATATCTGCTTGAAGCCTATATGCAGTTGCTGAGATTTCAGAACTCTGACCCGGCGCAAGAGCATGGCAGCGGTCGTATGCGGGACATTCTGCAGGGCATTGATTATCGGATTTTCGCGCATGCGGATCGGGCTCAGCACATCTGGCTTCAATCAGAGCTACAGCCAAAGGGGTTGGACCGATCGCTTGTGCGGCATGGTCTCTTGTTTGACGACAAAAAAACTCTTGCAAATGTAGATTTTTCAACCGCGCGCGCTCAAACCGGCATTCGGCGACCTACTATAACCACGCTCACCGCAAGCGGCTAGTGCAAAAGGATATAATAAAATGAACGAAACAATTCACGTGATTGGTGCTGGCATTTCAGGTCTTGGTACAGCGCATCTGTTGCAACGTCAGGGGGAAAAAGCAGTGGTGCATGAAGCAACCAAAGCGCTTGGCGGGCGGGCGGGTTATACGGAGTGGGAGGGTGAGTGCCTTGAATATGGGGGCAAAAACTATGCGTCCAATTGGCGCATTTTTAACGATTTCATTTATGAGTTTGGCCTTGGTGAACGGGATGAGCAACACCCGAATTTTCACATCATCCTGAATGACAAGCTGATCAGGTTGGAGAAAAAACAATCTTTGTCATCTGCCTTTGGGTTGGTCAAAGCAATTGGTGTGGCGTCGTCCATTGAGTTTCAGCACCTGTTGTCGGTGGCGAAACGTCATGCGACCTCGATCAATTACACGGGCGGTTTAATTGAAGAGTTCGAGCGCAAGTATGATGATCGTCCGATCAGTGAATTGTTCCATCACAACTTGGCATACGGGCCGCTAAGGATGTTTTCTATAATCATGGGAGCCGCTGAGCCGGAAGAGATGTATCTTTCCCAGATCATCCAGTTTCTATCAAGCTTCGGTAAAGGAAGCCATCACTCTGTGACAGGTGGCATCGCCAAGTTTTTTGACGCGTTGGCGGCAGATAAGGAAATACGTTTTTCACAGTCACTTGATCGCATCGAGGTGGAGAACAATCGGGTCAAAGCGCTACATTTTGCCACAGGGACAAAATCCCGGCAAGAGAAAGCCTCTAAAGTCATTAGCACCTTGCCGCTGCATGTGCTGCTCAAGGTGCTCGATCTTCCAGATGATGTGCGCCGGCAAGCCGAAAGAATTCGTTATTATCCGCTGGCGCTGGTCAATGCTGTTTACGACCAGGATGTATTCACGCCAGCAATGAACTCTATAATGTTTGGCCCCGGATCAATCCTTGGACATTGTTCCGCAAATCGTATGTATCAAAAAAACCGTGTTCGGTTTACTTTGTCTGGTCGCGCCGCACGCTCGGTTTTGGAATATGGGGACGAGGCTCTGGTATCGCTGTGCGAACAAGAGTTTCGTCGGTTTCACCCAATTGATGGCAAGCGTATCCATTATCATGTCCAGCGTCATATGGGTGGGATTTGTGCCTATGCACCGAGGTTTACAGAGGTCAAACGGACATTGCTTGATCATATTTCTGACATTGAAGGTCTGGAAATCGCCGGTGATTATCTGGAAGGGCACAATATGGAAGGGTGCCTGATGTCTGCGGAAAAAGCCGTCGCCCAGATGACGCGAACGGCACCGGTTCCTAAGGTAGCCGAATAATGAGAAATAAGGGGAGGAAAACATGTTATTGATCCGTGTCAATACGCGCCGCCACAAGGTGGGCAGTCAGTCCGTTTGGAAACGCTTTGGGTTTCCTGAGGATGATGCTTTTCTGGTGGCGGTCCTGATTTCGACCTGTGCAGTTCTAGCCGGGGCCGCCTTAGCCCCTGGGCTTGTCCATCTGCAACAAGCGCTTGGCAACGAACACAGAATACTCGCGCGCCTTGTCATCACAATTCCGGCGCTTGGCGTTCCCGTGGGGGCTTTGCTGTTTGGCGCACTATTGCCTGCGGCTAAGCATAAGATTGTTTTGTTGACAATGCTGGCGGTATTCGCCCTGACCGGAGCGGCTGGGGTGATTATTCATGCCTATGGACCTTTGCTGGTACTGCGGTTCCTGCAAGGCGCAAGTATCGGTCCGATAATGGTTATCGCGATGCGTCTGTTGGCGCGGGGCGACAACCCGCAATCAAATATGGCATTGCAAAGCATGGTCATGACAGGGGCGACCGTGGGAATCCTGCTGATCGGGGGTGTTGCAAGTGCTTTGGCCTGGTGGTTGCCGTTCTTAATGCAACTGGCACCGTTATTTTTCATACCGATGGTATCGCGCCTCCCTGAAAATGTGTTTATTCCGGTTCAGCGACCAAGACAGGAGGGCTTGGCAAGACCTCAGGCACCACTAGTGTTTAACATGGTGGTAGCCGTTTGTTTGGCGTTCTTGGCAATGGTTGCGTTCTATGCCCTTCCGGTCTTAATTCCTTCCTATTTGTATGGGCTGGGGTTTGGCCATCCACTGGCTGCAGCAGGCATGATTGTCGTGTCCGTGATTGCTGCCGCTGTGGGTTCATTTGCATTTCGAAAATTTGCGGCGATAGTACCTAGGTTAGCGGTTCTGGCCCTAGCTTACTTCGCAGTCTTTTCCGGATTTATGTACCTGACATATGTTTCCCAATGGCCCCCGATGGTGCTTGGAGTGGCCCTTGTCGGTTTTGGTTTTGGCCTTATTTTTCCTGTTCTTAATCATTGGGTGACGACGTCTGATATGGGTATCGAAAAGACCAAGGCGATCGCCATGGTTACGGCTGCGTTCCAAATGGGACAGTTCTTTGCGCCGATTGCCGGTGTTCCTGCGTTTGAACACGCCATGGATAGTGGTGCGATATTCCTGCCGTATGGTGTTCTGGCTGTCTTTGGGTTGTCGTTGGTGATTTTTAACCGAGCCGTTTTTGATGAACCCAGACCAGTTCCGACGGAGGTCGGGCCGGTAAGAGAATTGGAAGGAAGGGCTGCGTGAAACGAAAAGACGAAGGTACGACCTAAAAAGCGCCTAGAGGGATTTGGTGTAATCTGGGTCACACCGTTTGAGCGGGTAGCTCTCAGAAACGGCGGGGCATTTGAGAGCTTTCCATAATTCAATAACAATAACCCTAACGGATATCCGGCAAAGGAGGGGGTATGAATGATTTGTGAGCGACCAGACGCCCTGAATTTGCTACGGAATTTGGGGAGGCGGATAGGTTTCAGGCTGAATGTTGTTTTAGGGCATTGCGACCCTGTTAAGGAGCTTAGCCTTCGCCTGTTTCCGAACAGCCCACGTAAGGCCCAGTTTGCGCCGGTGACCTTGTATAGGAGCTTGGTTTGGCCGTTCACACCCCATCCGGGGTTCCGCCTCCTTGAGCAGGGAGTATAGCCATGGCCTTTATCGGTGTCGATCTTCATACAAATTCCTTCACGATTTGCCGTCTACGCGATGACGGCACGGAAGGCTTCGAAACTTTCACGCTGTCGGCTAGCGCCCTGCAGGCGTTTTGCCAGAGCCTTGATGCCAATGACGAAATTCCCGTTAAGGCCACGGGCAACACGGCCTGGTTTTGCGACGAAATCCGTCCCTGTGTCGGGCGCGTTGTCGTGGTGAACCCGCGCCAGTTCCAGGTGCTCCGCAAGTCGGTCAACAAGACCGACAAGAACGACGCGCGGGCTCTGGCATTCTTTCTGTCCAAGGACATGCTGCCCGAAACCCGGCTGAAATCGACGGCGGAGTCGGAACTCGGCTCGTTGGTTGCGACCCGTGACGTTTTCGTCAAGCAACGCACCATGTTGCTGAACAAGATCCACGCCATGTTCGTCCGGCGTGGCACAAAGCTGAAGAAAGAAGGGCTGGCCAGCAAGAAGCGCCTGCGCGAATTGGATGTGAGCCAGTTCACGGCACTTGAACAGGTCGAGTTGAATGCCTTGCGCACTCAGGCGCTCGGCCTGACCGAAACCCTGGCCGGGTTGGACAAGGCGATTGAAACCGCAGGCGCAGACCTGCCAGGCCATGAAGGGATCAGCTCGATCAAGGGGATCGGGCCGCGCTCGGCAGCGGTGCTGCTGGCGGGGATCGGCAATATCAATGACTTCGCAAGCGCTGACAAGCTGGCGGCCTATGTCGGCATCGTGCCGCGCGTCAGCCAGTCCAACGAAACGGACAACCGAGGGCGTATCACCAGGCGCGGCAACAAGCTGATGCGAACCACCCTGGTACAATGCACCTTGGTGGCCATCCGATACTCGGGATACCTGAACGCCTTCTATCAGCGCATCAAGGAACGCCGCGGCTCGGGAAAAGCCATCATCGCGACAGCCCGAAAACTGCTGTCGATCATCTACGACACGCTCAAAAACGGCTGGGTCTTCGAAGACTTTACCGAATTTAAAATCAAACAAAATCAATGTCCTGCTGGACAATCATCATAGGAGAAGATCATGAAAGAACACCCGAAAAACATCACCCGACGAAAAGCCGTCAAGTTGGGTGTAGGGGCATTGGGGATAACTGCGATTGGTGGCATTGGGTGGCAGTTTCGCTCGACCAAACCAGCGGTATTTCCTACCCAGGCGCTTTCGCCAATGGTACCGCAAAAACAACGGCTGTTGGTCATCTATGCGTCGATGATGGGTTCCACCGGAGACCAGGCAGTAATCGTAGCCGAAACGGCCCGAGCAGCCGGGTTTGCCGCACAGGTCAGCAAAGTGGATGAGGCACCGGATCCAAGGAATTTTGACAGCATTGTTTTGATGAGTGCCATTCGCGGCAGTGCTTGGTTGGACGAGATGGTGGATTACGCCGCCGGTTACGAAAAAGAGATTGCGGCCAGACCTCATGCCCTTTTGCAATGCTCCATGACCTGCGCGGGCTTGTTGCAATCGGCACCAGAGCTTTCGAACGAGAACCGGGCGTATCTCAGGAAAGATATGGACAGCCTTTTGACTGCGGCCCCGAGCTTGGAAAAAGCTCCCTATGATTTCCTCGCTGGGCGCTTGGACTTTGATTACCTGACGCCTGTTTTGCGTTTTGGATACCCGATCGTTTCCAAAAGTTTATTGTACGGCGATTTTCGCGATCCCGTTAGAACGCGGAAACAATTTGATACAATTCTTGCAACGCCTGCGTTCAGATCTTTTAAGTAATTGAAATGGCGTCTGTTCTAGAGCCAAAGCCCCAGCTTCACTCGTATCTATGGCTTAAATTTTAAACCAGATAAGGACTGTTCCAGCGGTTGGTTGAGGTCAAATGTTACGACAGAAATATTGGCAAACCATGCGAAACACACAGATACGCAATGCTGGTTTATAAAAAAGGGGGGGGTGACCGGTTGCGGCAATTGTGAGTTGTCGTGAAAAAACAATAATGACCACTTTTGGCCTGTGAGGTAACCAAATGCAACAACCAATAACTACTGAATCGTCCATTAACCTTCCAGTGCGATCCGCTGCTCGGCTGACAAATGTGTCGAAGACCTATCTGCTTGGCAAGACAAGGATCAATGCGTTGCGCAATATGACGCTGGACGTACCTATCGGATCCTTTGGGGTTGTTATGGGACCGTCCGGGTCGGGCAAATCCACCCTGCTGAACATCATCGGTTGTATCGAGGAGCACGACTTTGGCTCGGTTCAGGTGCTGGATGCGGATATCGGGGAATTATCAGACCGAGAGATGACCCGACTGCGGCGTGACCAGATTGGCTTCATCTTTCAGAACTTCTCGCTTATTCCGGTGCTGACAGCTGCCGAGAATGTGGAGTATCCGCTGATCCTTTCGGGGATGTCGGCGCGTGACCGTGCCGACCGCGTGGCCGAAAACCTTGCTGCCGTCGGGCTAAGTGATCGCGCTGGCCATCGCCCAGGAGAGTTGTCAGGCGGTCAGCGTCAGCGGGTGGCCATCGCACGTGCCCTGGTGAAACGCCCAAAGCTGGTAATTGCAGACGAGCCGACAGCCAATGTTGACAGCGCGACCGCACATGAACTGATGCAGATGATGACCCATATCCAGCAGGATATAGGGTCAACTTTTTTCATAGCCACCCATGATCCGATGGTCTTGGAATATGCCAACCAACATTGGTCCATTGTGGACGGTTCTATCACTAATTCGGGGGTTTTCTAGAATGCCTCAAACAATGCGTATTGCTTTTCGCAACATCTTTCGTAACAAGCGCAGGACGCTAATGGTGATGTCGAGCATTGCCGTGGGCGTGATCGCGCTGGCCCTGATCAGCGGGTTCGTGTCCACCATCAGATATGCGCTATATACGTCTATCGTGCGTGAACAGGGGCATGTTCAGATCATGGCCAAGGATTATCTGGACCTTGGCAGCTCGAACCCCGGCGACTTTTACGTAGAAGACTGGCAGAAGGTTGCCCAAAAACTGCGCGATGATCCCGAGCTTGGCCCGCGTATTCGCGTGGTTGCGCCTTTGCTTCAAGTTGGCGGGGTCGCCAGCTATGCGCAGAGCGGCGCGTCACTGGGGTTTCGCGGGGCTGGGTATATGCCCGAGCTTTATAACGAAATGCAGCAATGGGATGGATTCAACCTGAATCTTGATCCGGTATTTTTGACGCTGGACCCGGCTGACAAGAACGTAGTTCTGGTTGGGGCCGGCTTGGCCCAGCAGTTGCAGATTTGCGATTTTGTGACCGTAGAAAGCTGCCAGGACTTTGCCAGGGGCGCAGAGCCGGAAGGACCGATTGACGAGAACATTGCCGACTTGTCGGATCTGGTAAGCGACGAGGTTGATCCGGGTGCCGAGGTGCATACGGGGATGGCATCCATTGATCTGATGGTTGCCTCGGCCGACGGCGCTCCAAATGCGCGGTCGGTCTGGGTGCAGGACGCAGTTACCCAAGCACGCCGACAGCAAGACAATAGCTTTATCGCCATGCATCTGCAAACCGCGCAAAACCTGCTTTACGAAGACCAGACGCATGTATCGCAGATCATGGTGCAGTTCCATGACAGCAACTATGCCACCGCTGGTCTGGATCGAATCAAGGCCGTACTAGCCAATGAAGCACGGCCCATGGATGTGTTTTCGGTTGAAGAATTCAACGACACCTTTACCCGGGTCGTCAGCATGTTCTCTGTCGTACAGATTTTCGTTGGGCTGGTTGTCTCTCTGATCATTATGTTCATGGTGGCCAACACCATGGCGATCATTGTGATGGAACGGGTGAACGAGATTGGAACCCTACGCGCGCTTGGCCAATTTCGCAGTGGTATACGCAACATGTTCTTGATGGAAGGACTGTTATTGGGGGCGGTGTCTGCGACGGTGGGAGTAGTGACTGCGACGGGTGTTGTTTACCTGATCAACTATGCCGGTTTGGAATGGACGACGCCGACGTCGACCGAGCCCATTCTGATCCGCATTTTGTTTCTTGAAACACCGACCGTTGTTTTTGGGATATGGTTGTTGATCTCGCTGGTAGCCACGGTATCTTCGGTGTTTCCGGCCATTCGGGCCGCCCGATATTCGATCACCGACGCTTTGCGCTACGTCTGAGATATCACTGGGGCGGGCATTTAGGCCTGCCCCCCATTGCAAAATGAAAATCAATGAAAGGAAACACACTCATGTTCCAAACAATTCACCGCCGCTCTCTTTTGGGGGGACTGATCGTAACGTTGATTACCGCAAATACCCGACCGGCATTTGCCCTGAGCGCCACCGAAATTCTTGAGATCAACGATCGGCTGCGCAACCCGCAGCAGGCATTCCGGTCAACCATCACAATGACCGATTACGTGGCATCGCGGAAAAACGATACCCTGTCGATTACCGTTTATTCAAAACCCCGGCCCAGTGACGGTCAATTTCGATCCTTGGTTCATATTGATGCACCGCGTAAGGATCAAGGCAAGCTGATGCTACGCGATGGCAAGGAGCTGTATTTCTATGACCCGGATGCGGCAAATACCATTCGGATTTCACCGCAGCAAAGGTTGCTGGGGCAGGCATCGAACGGCGATGTCATGACCACTAATTTTGCTCGTGATTACCGCGCGGTTTTAAATGGGGTCGAGACCATCAAGGATGCTCAGAAAAGATCCAGGCGTTGTTTCCTGCTGAAAATGAAGTCTAAAACAAGCGCCGCCGTGTATGGGGCAATTGACTATTGGGTGGATGAAAAGACTTATCACCCAGTAAAGGGGCGGTTTTACTCGCGGTCAGGGAAGCTTCTCAAAATTGTGTTTTATGATCGTTTCCAGACCGTTCTTGGTGCGTTGCGTCCAACCAAAGTTATAATTATTGACGGGCTGAATACCAAGAATGTAACCGTGATGGGGTTCCGCAATTTCAAGTCGGTGACCTTGCCGGATGCGTGGTTTCAGAAAACCTATTTGCCGAAATTCCAGAAACAGTGAGCCTCCAGAATAGATTGAAAGGCTACGACATGAAAACTATACTTCCAAAGACGATCGCCGCATGTGTGGCGCGCGTTATTGCCATCGGTATCCCCTTCGTTGTGATCGCTGGGGTGGGTGTTGCCCAGGATGACTCAGACCTGCTTGGTGGATTTCTCGAGGTGAGCGACCTTGTCACAGACGCCTCGATCAACCCTGATGAGGTTGTCGCAACCTATCGGGCCTTGCGGTTTCGTTTGGAAGGCAGCACCACTATGTTTCACCGCCGTGTGGCAAACCCAAGTCCACCAGGTGCGGCGTCATCGATTACCGAGCGGCTGCGTTTGGTGGCCGAGGGCAACCTGCCGATGGCAGACGGCTTGTCGTTTCAACTGAATGCTGCGGTAACGGCGCGGGGTAGCAACCTGGCGTCCTTTGATGCGACTTCGGATCTGACCCTGGATTTGCGCGAAGCGTTTTTGTCCTGGCAACCCGGCTCTTTTAGCCTTGAGTTTGGCCGGATCAATATTCGCAACGGCGTTGCTGCGGGCTTTAATCCGGTGGATTTTTTTCGAGTTCAGGACGCGGCCGAGCGGACAAATCTGGATCCGACAGATGCGCGACAGAACCGGTTGGGTGTGTTCACCCTTCGCGGGACTTACCTGTGGGAAAGCGGGTCCGCCAGTGTCACACTAGCGCCGTCGGTTACCGGAGGGGGAAGCATTTGGCATGATCAGTCGATTGTTGGGCTTCACTTGTCCTCCACAAACCCAAGCAACCGAATTTTATTGAGTGCGACCCAAAGCTTGGGGGACGGTTTTTCGCCGGAGGCTTATGTTTTTTATGATCAGGGGGATATCTCTTACGGGTTGGCTGCGTCTTACCCGTTGGGCAATCAATGGCTGATTTACGGCGAGTGGTCGGGCGGGCCGCAACGACGGTTGGTGGATGGCGCACTCAGGGGGTTGCGCGATGCTGGACGATTAGCCCCGCCGCTAGCGATCGCGTTTGGCCCAGATCAGGGGGCTAGTTTCAAGAGCAAAGCTACCATTGGGGCCAGCTTTACCTCGGCCTCAAACATCGTCACCAGCGTCGAATATCATTACAACGGATCCGGATTCGACCAGTCCGATTGGGATCAATATTTTGCCCTAGCAAATGCCCATACTGCAGATCCGGCGGTGTCTGGACAGTTGGCCAGTATTCCACTGCATGCAGCATTGGCACTGGAGCCTGTATCGCGCCATTCCTTGTTCATCCGTTCGCAGTTCAATGACATAGCGCCCGACTTGACGCTTTCAGTTTTGGCCAATTTCAGTCTTGTGGATTACAGTGGGTCGTTTCAGTTACAGGCAAATTACGATTTGCGCGATGATCTGACGTTGTCGGGGCGGATCGGTGGCACATTCGGACCGTCGGAAAGCGATTTCGGGTCACGTTCGGCGGGAGGGTTTTTGAACATCGGGTTAAGCTATCACTTCTGAAGCTTTGACAAAACCCCTTTTGCGTATAATACGCGGTTAAATGAGCGGCACAATTCCGTGACAAGTCCAGTTAGCGTGACACCACCATACGGTTGTTTTGGCTCTTGGCTATTGTCGGGCAAGGTAGAACGACGGTGATTTTCAGGCCGCCCCCTGATCTGTTTTCGATACTCAGCCGACCGCCAGCGTTCTTTGTTATCTGTTCACACAAATAAAGGCCCAACCCGATCCCGCCGGTCTTGTTCTGGCGAGCGGTGTCTACACGGGTAAAGGGTTCTGTCAGCTTGAGCACCAATTCTTGGGGCGCGCCCGGCCCGCGGTCCAGAACTTGGATGATCAGTTCATCATCCTCATGGCAGGCGCGCACCGTGATACGGGAATTAGGCGCATAGCGGGTAGCGTTGCTGATAAAATTGGACAACAAGATTTCCAGTTTGATCGGGGAGGTCAATATCTTTTTGGTATTGGTAGGCAGGTCGAAATCGACGTTGTCACCATCAACGGACTCGACAATATCGGAAATGATTGACGGGAAATCGCAAGGTTCGCTGCGATTCATGACGCTGGGATCGTCGATCACCTCTACAGATACTAGGGTGCGAAACAGGGTGCTGATCTGAAGGAGGTTCTTGCGGATGCGGTTGCGCAGCGTTATGTCTTTAATGTTTTCGCACTGAAACATTATCCGGGCAATCGGGCTGGAAAATTCGTGGCCAATTGCGATCATGAATTCCCGCTTTGATCGCTCGGCCTCTTCTAGGGTGGCGGCCATGCCATTGAAATGGTGCGAGAGCGTTCCGATTTCGTCATGTGACCGGATTTTGATACGGGTTTTCAGGTTACCGGCCTTGATCTTCCCGACGGCATCATGGAGGGGCCGGACCGAGGCAATCACCTTTTGTACTGCCCAAAAAGAGATTGCCAAAATCAAGAAAATACCCACCAGCGCACCTATCAATGCAAGCTGACCGTGAACAGAAAGACCTTTTACAAAGTCGGAAAAGACAAAATACTGATCCTCCTTTCGGGCCAGAAAAAAGCGTTTTCCATAGTTGTCTGAAAACCCAAAGGATTGCCACCTCTCATTCGCGGCGATGATGCCGCGCAGAAATTCCGGGGTTGGAAAATGGTTTCGGTTGGAAAAGACGATTCCATCGGGTCCCAGTACCATTAGGCCGACGCCTAACTCTTGGGCCAGCCCTTCGAGTGCGTCTTTGCTTGGCGCGGGGCCAAGTTGTTCAATCACATAAAGAGCAAGTGTTCTAGCGAACTGATTTCGCGGGTGTTCCGGTAGAATCGTTCGCAAGGCAAAGATTACGGCCAGTGTGGTCAGTATAGCCGTCACCAGATAGATAATAGTAATGCGCGACGATATGCGATACCAAACGCGGTGGCGTACAGTGTACAAGATATCCGCAAAACTTGCCATGTTCAGATATCCTCGGCGATCACTTCGTCCAGAAAGTAATACCCCTTGCGCCATACCGTGCGGATGAATTTCGGGTCATCAGGTCTTTCGTTCAGGGCCTTGCGGATCCGACTAACGTTGATATCGACCGAGCGGCTCAGGATGTCGGCGTTGTATAAATGGACCTTTTCCATAATTTCGGCGCGGGGAATCAGGCGCTGCGGGTTTTGGAGGAAATACAAAAGCAGTTCGTATTGAAAGGTTGGCATGCGGACGCGCTCTTCGTTCAACCAGACCTGACAATGCACCGTATTAACCCTCAACCCCTGCCGAGTCCGTATTTCGGCGTTCGGTTTGCCTTCGGGAATCGCCCGAGAGCGGCGTAAAATAGCCTTCATCCGGGCCAAGAGTTCTTGTGGTAGGAACGGCTTATGCAAAAAATCATCGGCACCAGCCTCGAACCCCAGGATCTGTTCAACGGTATCGCAATAGGCAGAGACAAAGAGGATCGGCAGATCTTTCATGCTTTCACGCACCTCTTTGCAAAATTCTAGCCCGTGCTTGCCGGGGAGCATAACATCCAACAGCAACACGCCTACATCGCCGCTTTTCAGGATCGGTTCGGCGTCTACCGGCTTGTGGACAACGATAACATCGAAAAGGTAACGGCTAAGAAATGTTGCAATCTCCTCACAAAACTCTTCATCGTCGTCAACGATCAGTACAGATTTATCAAGTTGACTTTTATCCATAGCTACCACTCGTAAATGTTGATAATATAGCATCAATCACAACCAGATTTGCACTTCTTCTATAACTGGTCAACAAGTATCAGCTCGGGAAACGGTGTTGTCACGTTAACTATCGACATTTGCAGAAATTGACATTGGCGGGTAATTTTCGCTGATGACCAGATCACGCCCGGTAATCCCCCCGCAAATTAGTGGTGTTCACGCGTAGAATTTTCTCGGCATAATATCTGAGGAGATTTTGAATGAAGAACAAACGATACAGCGACGCACAGATCATGGGTATTTTGAAGCAGGCCGAGGGCGGTGTGCCGGTTTCTGAACTTTGCCGTGAACATGGGATGAGTAACGCCAGTTTTTACAAATGGCGGGCGAAGTTTGGCGGCATGGATGCGTCAATGGTCCTGTCACGTAATTGTGCCGCTCCTTTAACCGCGTATTATGCGCAAAAGGAGAACAACGATGGGAACGAAACATACAGTAGAATTTAGGCAGGAGGCGGTGCGTGTTGCGCACATTCGCGCCAAGGTCTTTGACCTGTTTGAAGGTGAACCAATGGGCGGATGAATAGCCGCGTTCTTCGGCGGCAAGCCAGAGCATCAGAACATTGATACCCCGATAGGCTTCCCCGTTTGAACGCAAGGGAAATGCGGTGCCGTTTTCCGCACCTGTCCACGGTTTGCGCCAAGGCGGGGTGCCTGCCTCGATTGCGGCAATGATCTTGTTTGAAATTTCTACGCGGGGATCAAATTTCTTAGCCATTTGTGGCCTCCTTTTTGTGGTGCTGCCCCATCGGGTTGTTTCCCCAATGGTGGCGAGTTTCTGAAAAGCGCTTTAGCGCGCCTCTCTGAAACTCTGCCCTTCGGCGC
>Ga0256840_1001058_pt1 | contig 26730 bp, 24 predicted proteins | sample 355202metaG_FD_185969 | JGI IMG/M metagenome (GOLD analysis project Ga0256840, IMG submission 185969) | Hydrothermal vent microbial communities from Mid Atlantic Ridge, Atlantic Ocean - 355-202 | ecosystem: Environmental > Aquatic > Marine > Hydrothermal vents | place: Atlantic Ocean: Mid... | reverse complement strand
CACAAGAGCTCTATACGAAGTATATGAGATTCCTTTAGTAAGACTTTTAGCTATTATTTCAACCATTATTTAAATTAGATTTAATTATTTTAGATGTAATTTTTTAATTTTACTTATATTTGTTTCAATGTTTAATTCGTGCTGCAAATTTAAGGGTTGTTTTTAAATAAAAGGTGTAATAATTATTACATTTTTTTAAAAGATAAAAAGGTCTTTAAATGTGCCGAATATGACATTTGTCATTTTATTAACAACAATGTAATGCTACATTTGTCACATATTAATTTTAAAAGTAAAATTATGAGAAAAATCAATTTAACTTACACTTTATTAGCCGTATTAGCACTTTTTATAGTGTCATGTAATGGAAGTGATAAAAAACCAGAAAAAAAAGAAGTAAAAACCGAAGTAGCTCCACAAGGTAAAGGGCAATCTGCTGTAAAAGCAGTAGAAGGTGAAGAAAAAAATGCTTTGCAAGTGGCAAAGTCACTAGACGATTTTAAAACACTTGTAGTTGCAATAGAAGCAGCAGGAGTAGAAGATGCTTTAGTAAATGTAGGGCCTTTAACAGTCTTTGCTCCAGTAAATAGTGCTTTTGATAAACTTCCAGAAGGGACAGTAGAAACCTTATTAAAACCAGAAAATAAAGGTAAACTTGCTTTTATTTTAACAAATCATGTTGCCCCTTCAAATTATCCTATTAAACAATTAAAAAAAGAGGCTAAAAAAGGACGTAAGTTATATATGGCTTCTGGTAAATATTTAGTGGTAGAAAATAAAGATGATGGAGTTTACGTGGGAGGAACAAAAATATTAAAATCTGTAAAAGTAAGTAATGGTTGGGTACACGTTATAGGCGATGTGTTAGTTCCAGCAGAATAATTAAAATAAGTTAAAGAAAAATAACTAAAAAGATGAAATTAAAAGTAATTGTATTAGCAGTAGTTGTACTATTTGTAGCTAGCTGTGGTAACGAGAAAAAAGAGGAAAAATCTTCAACACCAGTAGAGGTAAAAAAAGAGGTTGTAAAGAAGGAGGCTAAATCCAATCCTATGGATAACAAAGGAATTGGCCCAATAACAAGTTTAACTCTTGCTGATATTGATGATGCAATGGTTGCAGAAGGAAAAGAGATATTTAAATTGAAATGCTCTGCATGTCATAAAATAAGTAAACGTGTTGTAGGACCTGCTTTGGCTGGTATTACAGAAAGGCGTTCGCCAGAATGGATTATGAACATGATTTTGAACCCTGAAGAAATGGTTGCAAAAGATCCTATTGCTAAAAAATTACTAGCGGAGTATCTAGCTCCTATGGCAAATCAAAATTTGACAGAAAAAGAAGCCAGATTAATATTAGAATACTTTAGAACCAAAAAAGCAAAGTAAGCTTTATAAATTAACAAACAAACAAACAAACAAATGAAAACAATTTTTAAATCTTTATTAGCAATTACTGTAGTATCACTAGTGCTGAGTAGTTGTGGTAATGGAGGCTCTAGTAAAAAAGGAGCTTTGTCGAGTAGCGCAGCCGAAAAGGTATATGTTGCTCCAGGTGAACACGATGAATTCTATGCTTTTGTATCAGGAGGATTTAGCGGACAGTTAGCAGTTTACGGATTGCCATCGGGTCGTTTATTTAAAGTAATTCCAGTTTTTTCAGTAGATGCTGAAAAGGCTTATGGTTTTAACGAAGAAACAATACCAATGCTAAATACTTCTCATGGATTTATTCCTTGGGATGATTCTCACCACCCTGATATTTCACAAACAAATGGTGAATTAGATGGTCGTTGGGTGTTTATCAATGGTAACAATACACCTCGTATCGCAAAAATTGATTTAACAACTTTCGAAACTACTGAAATCCTCGAGATTCCAAATTCAGCGGGTAACCACAGTTCATCTTTTGTAACTGAAAACACTGAATATGTTGTTGCAGGAACTCGTTTTTCTGTACCATTTCCTCAAAGAGATATGCCCATTGATGAATATAAAGGGAATTTTAAAGGAGCATTAACTTTTATATCTGTTGATCCTGAAGATGGAGGAATGGATATTAAGTTTCAAATTATGATGCCTGGATTTAACTATGATTTATCACATCCAGGACGTGGAAAATCTCACGGTTGGTTTTTCTTCACAACGTACAATACTGAAGAAGCAAATTCATTATTAGAAGTGAATGCTTCACAAAATGATAAAGATTTTATTGCAGCAATTAACTGGAAAAAAATTGAGGAATATGTTAACAATGGAGGAGGGAAAAAAGTTCCAACTAAGTATGCACATAACGTTTATGATGAAGAAACGCATACGGCAACATCTACTATGAAAAAAGAAGTATTAATTGTAAATCCAAGTGATGTTCCTGGAGCCATATATTTCTTGCCAACACCAAAATCTCCTCATGGTTGTGATGTTGACCCAAGTGGAGAATACATTGTTGGTAACGGTAAATTATCGGCAGACCTAACTATTCATTCATTTACCAAAATGATTAAAGCTATTGAAGATAAGAAATTCACAGGAGATGCTTACGGAATTCCAATTTTAGATTTTGATGCAGTTCATGCAGGAACTGTTAAACAATCTGGATTAGGTCCTTTACATACAGAATTTGATGGTAAAGGAAATGCATATACTACGTTCTTTATTTCTTCTGAAGTAGTAAAATGGAAATTAGGGACTTGGGAAGTTATTGATAGAAAACCAACATACTATTCCGTAGGTCACTTAATGATTCCAGGAGGGAACTCTAGAAAACCATTTGGTAAATATGTATTGGCAATGAATAAAATAACAAAAGACCGTTATTTGCCTACAGGTCCTGAGGTAACTCAATCTGCTCAATTATATGATATTACAGGAGATAAAATGGAATTACTATTAGATTTCCCTACAATTGGAGAGCCTCACTATGCAGCTGGAATACCAGCTGATATTGTAGCGAAAAATTCTAAAAAAATATTTAAGTTAGAAGAAAGTAAACATAAATATGTTGTTAGATCTGAATCAGAAGCGAAAGTGGTTAGAGATGGAAATGAAGTACATATTTATATGACAATGATACGCTCTCATTTTGCCCCTGATAATATTGAAGGAATTAAAGTTGGAGATAAAGTATATTTTCACGTAACTAACTTAGAGCAAGATTATGATGTGCCGCATGGTATTTCAATGATTGGTGCACAAACATCTGAATTGTTAATTATGCCAGGACAAACAGAGACATTTGTTTGGTATCCAAAACAAGTTGGTGTTTGGCCATTTTATTGTACTGATTTCTGTTCTGCATTACACCAAGAAATGCAAGGGTATGTTAGAGTATCACCTAAAGGATCTAAAGTTCCTATCAAGTTTACTTTAGATGGTGATGCTGTTGATGCTGAATAAATATTTATAAAATATAAAAAGTTAACGGGCAGTCATTATATCTGTCCGTTTTCTTATTTCAAAAAAACAAGATTCTTTTGTCTTTTTATGTAAGTTTTATTACATATTTAAACGGTGTTGTTTTGTAAATTTGTAACTAATATTACCTCGATAACCATTAGAAATTTAAACCTGTAAAATTATGAAGAAATCTAAACTATTAATGATTGTAGGATCATTGTTATTATTAGGACTTTTTATATTCCCACTTTGGAACATTACTTTAGAAGCACCTCAATATCCTATTCCATTAGGTATGGATATTCATATAAATAAGTTTGAAGACACTCATGAATTTGATATTAAAAATATCAATTTAATGAATCATTATGTTGGAATGCAGTATATTCCAGAAACAATTCCAGAGTTTAAAATTTTTCCTTGGGCGGTTGGAATAATGGTTGTTTTGGGAGTAATAATAGGACTTAAAGGTAATTATAAATTATTTTTAGCTTGGTTTATTGTTATGAGCGTGTTGGGAATAGCAGGAATGTATGATTTTTACTTGTGGGAGTATGATTATGGACATAACTTAAATCCAAAAGCAATTATGAAATTTACAAATCCCGATGGTTCAATTATGGGGTTTCAGCCACCTCTGTTTGGTTCAAAAGATATTTTGAATTTTAAAGCGCATTCATATCCGAGAACTGGAGCTTACTTAATGTTTATTGGTATGATGCTTACTGTTGTAGCTTTCTTTGTTGGAAAAAAGGAGTCTAAAAGTTAACTAAAATTAAAACACTACATAAAACACATTAAAACGAGTATATTCATATAGATTATACTCGTTTTAGTGTATATTTGATAACTTTTTAAAATTAAAAAAAATGAAAATAAATTATTTAAAACCATTGATAGGTATCGCTGTTTTATTATTTATAGTTTCATGTAAAGTAGAACCACAAGCTATTGAATATGGCAAGGACCAATGTAGTTTTTGTAAAATGAATATTATTGATAAAACACATGCTGCCCAATACGTTACAAATAAGGGGAAGCAGTTCAAATTTGATGCAATTGAATGTATGATTCATGATTTAAGCAATAAAAATGAAGGAGATATGGCGATACTGCTAGTTGCTAATTATGGAAAGCCAGGAGAAATGATTGATGCTAAATTGGCAACATATTTAATTAGTAAAGAAATTAAAAGCCCTATGGGTGCAAATTTATCGGCTTTTTCTTCAAAAATTAAGGCTGAAGAATTTAAGCAAAAATATGGAGGAGAAAATTACACTTGGGTAACGTTAAAACAAAAGCTTTCAGACAAATAATGAGATTTAAAATTTCCTTTTTCCTTTTTTTTAGTGTCTTAACCACTACAGCTAAACAAATTGAGGTTTGTAATAGCTGTAATATAAAAACCATAACAGAGGCCATTAAAATCTCAGTAGCCGGTGATACAATTTTAGTTAAGAAAGGAGTGTACAAAGAGCAAAACATTATTATTGATAAATCAATTTCATTAATAGGTGAAAAAGGTGCTATTATTGATGGTGAAAACTCAGGAGGAATTCTAATTTTTGAAACAGATAATTTTACAATTAAAGGTGTAAAAATTATCAATGTAGGTATAAGTTATACTATTGATTATGCTGCAATAAAAGTAGTAAAAGCAAAAAATTTTATTATTGAAGATTGTGTATTAGAAGGTGTTTTTTTTGGAATTTTAATTGAAAAATCTAAAAAAGGAATAATACGAAATAATAAAATTTCCAGCAATAGAAAAGATGAAGCAAGTTCAGGAAATGGTATTCATATTTGGAGTGGAAGTGAAATGGAAATTTACAACAACGAATTGTTTGGACTGCGGGACGGACTTTACTTTGAATTTGTAAAAAAAAGTGAAATTTATAAAAATGTAAGTCATGATAATATTCGTTATGGATTGCATTTTATGTTTTCAAATCATAATATCTATCACCATAATGAGTTTCGTAATAATGGAGCAGGTGTAGCAGTTATGTTTTCTAAGTTTATTACAATGTATAACAATACATTTAAATTAAATTGGGGTTCGGCTTCCTATGGATTACTATTAAAAGAAATTTATGACGCTGAAATTTATAATAATTTATTTGAAGAAAATACCATAGGTATAAATGGAGAAGGTTGTACAAGAATTAACTATACTAATAATACTTTTTTACGTAATGGTTGGGCGGTTAAAATAGCAGGAGCTTGTTATGCAAATATTTTTGAAAAGAATGATTTTATGCATAATTCTTTAGATTTGGCATATAATTCTAAAGTAAACGATAATAAATTTGAAAATAATTACTGGAGTGAATATACAGGATATGATTTAAATAATGATGGAATTGGAGATATTCCATATCGCCCAGTAAAATTATTTTCATACATCGTAAACAAAACACCCGAAGCTTTGGTATTATTAAGAAGTTTATTTGTAGATATTATCAATTTTTCGGAAAAAGTTTCACCGGTTTTTACTCCAGATAATTTGATGGATAAGAGCCCTATAATGAAAATAATTAATGATTGAATTTAAAAATTTACACAAGAGTTTTGGTAAATTAACTGTTTTAGACGGTTTAGATTTGTCAATAAAAAAAGGAGGAATTTTTGCCATTCTAGGCCCAAATGGATCTGGGAAAACAACACTAATTAAATGCTTACTAGGAATGGTAATTCCAAATAAAGGAGAAATTAACTTTAATAATGAGAGTGTTTTAAAAAAATGGGAATACAGGAATAATTTAAATTATTTACCTCAAATAGCTAATTTTCCTCCTAATTTGACAGTTATTGAACTAATCAATATGGTGAAAAACCTTCGGCCTAAAGAATCAAAGGAATCTAAATTAATAGATATTTTTGGCTTAGAAGATTTTTTAAATAAAAAATTAGGAAATTTATCGGGAGGAACAAAACAAAAAGTAAATATTGTACTTACGTTTATGTTTGACAGTGAACTAATAATTTTAGACGAACCAACTACAGGTTTAGACCCTATTGCACTTATTCATTTAAAAGAGTTAATACAAGAAGAAAAGGCTAAAGGGAAAACCATATTAATAACAACACATATTATGAGTGTTGTTGATGAGTTGGCTGATGAAATTGTATTTCTGTTAGATGGTAGAATTTATTTCAAAGGAAGTATTGATGCCCTTAAGAAACAAACCAATAATAATAATTTAGAGCATGCCATTGCCAACTTAATATCAAAACAATATGCTTAAAATATTAAAATATAGTTTTTATGACCTTATGCGTAGTAGATGGAGCTACGTGTACTTTATTTTTTATTTATTACTTGGTTTTGTACTGTTATTTTTAAATAATGATGTGTCAAAAGCAGTAATAACATTAATGAATATTATTATAGTATTAACACCGTTAATTGGGACAATTTTTGGAGTTATGTACTATTATAACTCTAGAGAGTTTACTGAGTTGTTATTGGCACAACCTATAAATAGAAGAAAAATATTTATGGGGCAGTATGTTGGTATATCACTTTCATTAACACTAAGTTTACTCCTAGGCTTGGGAATCCCATTTATAGCCTATGGTTTATTTAAATCTGCAGCAATTTTTAATTTTAGTTTATTGTTAGTTGTTGGCTCATTTTTAAACTTTATTTTTGTTGCTCTTTCATATAATATAGCACTTTCAACCGAAAATAGAATAAAAGGTTTTGGATACGCAATTTTAATGTGGTTGTTTTTAGCGGTAATTTATGATGGTATTTTCTTAATTTCTTTGATGGTTTTTAATGATTACCCACTTGATAAATTTTCATTAATTGCAACCATGTTTAACCCTATTGATTTATCAAGAATACTAATTTTATTGAAATTAGATATTTCAGCATTATTAGGTTATACAGGAGCTGTTTTTAGAAAGTTTTTTGGAACAAATATGGGAATGTTACTTTCAATGTGTACGCTTATATTATGGGTGGTATTTCCGGTTTTTAGAATTAATAGGAAACTTAGGAAAAAAGATTTTTAATATAGTAAAGTTTAGTTATTGTTAAATTTTTTAAATAAACTATTTAACATATTTTCAGACATTGAGTGTAAATCAAATTTAGGTTGCCACCCCCAATCTTTTTTAGCATTAGAGTCATCAATACTCCTTGGCCAACTATCAGCAATATTTTGCCTAAAATCTTTATGATAAGTAATTTCAAACTCAGGGATAAAAGTTTTTATTTCTGAGGCAATTTGTTCAGGTGTAAAACTCATGGCAGCCAAATTATAGGATGATCTAATTTTTATTGCTTCTGGTTTTACATCCATAATTTTTATGGTAGCTTCAATTGCATCATCCATATACATCATTGGTAGTTTTGTGTTTTCACTTAAAAAAGAATCGTATTTACGGTTGTGCAGTGCATTGTGATAAATTTCTACGGCGTAATCGGTAGTTCCACCTCCAGGATTTGTTTTCCAACTTATAATTCCAGGATAACGTAGGCTTCTAACATCAATACCATACCTATTGTAATAGTATTCACACCAACGTTCACCGGCAAGTTTACTTATACCATAAACTGTTGTAGGCTCCATAATTGTTTTTTGAGGGGTGTTTTCTTTAGGGGTAGTTGGCCCAAATACAGCGATAGAACTTGGCCAAAATATTTTTTTAACTTTTCCTTCTTTAGCTAAATTAAGTACATTAAATAATGAGTTCATATTTAATTCCCAAGCTTTTGAAGGAAACTTTTCACCAGTTGCAGAAAGCATGGCTGCCATTAAATACAATTCAGTAATTTCGTATGTATCAATAATTTTCTCAATAGCACCTTTATTTAAAGCATCTACTATTTCAAAAGGTCCAGACTGCATTAATTCAGTATCCCCCTCTCTAATATCAGCAGCAATTACAGCATCACTTCCATTAATTTCACGAAGTTTTAGTGTCAATTCACTACCAATTTGACCACAAGCCCCAATAATTAAAATACGTTTATTCATATAGCTAAATATCCTTTTGTTATAGCTTCAAAGATACTTAAAATAAATTTTTAATGGATATTGGTTCATTTTTTATCAAAACGATATTTTTTTAATAAAATAGCTTAATAATTAGTATTTTTGAAGTCAATAAATTTAAAAATGAAACACTTATATAGTTTTTTATTAATCATTTTCTTTTTAGGTTTTTCCTGTAACAAGTTAAAAACGACACAGGAAGTATCTAAAAATTTAGATTCGTTAAAAATAAGTTTGGATACTAGAATAGTTAGTAGACTTGGAGAAACATTGATTCCAACAGCGAAAAAAGCAATTTCAGATTGGAAAGAATATAGAAATGTTGATAAATTTATTTTAAGATATTATAATATTTCAAATATGGAAGCACTTCAAAATGCGCGTGAACTTTCTGAGTTAATAAAGCAAATGAAGGATTCTATTAGGGTTGAACAGTTAAAGCAACCAAGCGTTATTGCTCGTTTAAATATATTGCATAATGAAGCTTTAAGATTGGCTGATATGGCTACAATTCATTCAATTTCTAATGAAGAAGTAAAAAATGAGGTTGAAAAAATAGTTGAAATTTATTCAGCAGTTAATTCAAAGATAAATACAATTTATAAGGTGGCAGCTATTCAAAAATCATTAGAGGTTGATACTGAAAGTCCTGTTGAAATTGACAAAAAGCAGAAACCTGTAAAAAAATATAAAAAGTACACAAATAGAATAATACCACCAAAAAAAACGAAACAATGAAAAATATAATTTATTTTTTTCTTATATCATCTTTGTTTTTGAGTTGTGAAAAAAAACAAACATCAAAACAAGTTAATATTACTGTTGAGAAAGAAAAGATTAATAATGTACTAAATGCGTGGCATAAAAGTGCTGCTGAAGCAAATTTTGATTTATATTTTAACATGATGGCTGCAGATGCTATTTTTATTGGAACAGATGCTTCTGAAAACTGGACAATTCCAGCATTTAAAAATTTTAGTAAACCTTATTTTGATAAAGGTAAAGCTTGGAACTTTAAACCTATTGAACGTAACGTATATGTTAATTCAGATGGAAAAATTGCATGGTTTGATGAATTATTAGATACTTGGATGGGTGTTTGTAGAGGTTCAGGAGTATTGAAGAAAAATGGAGATATTTGGAAAATTGAACACTATGTTCTTTCGTTAACAATACCTAATGGTAATGTTGAAGATGTAATAAAAATAAATAAAGAAAAAGATTCATTGTTTCTGAAAAAAATTAGAAAATAAGTTAAATGAGCGTATTTACAATTTTATAAACTAATTCAAATTCATAACCTTTTGAAATAAGAAAAGTAGTAAGTTTATTTTTTTTCTTAAAGGTATTAGGCTCTTTTAATAACTTCAATTTTTTTATAGCAATTTTTCGAAGAGTACTATAATAATCTTCCTCGTTAATTTCTTGTAAAGCGGATTTAATATTATATGTAGAAATATTTTTTAATTTAAGCTCGTTAATAATTTTAATTCTTCCCCATTTTTTTATGGAGAATTTACCTCTTACAAAAGCTTTAGCAAAACGCTCTTCATTTAAAAAATTATGTTGCAATAAATGGAGTATTATTTTTTCTTTTGCTTCAGGTATCATTTTTAAATCATATAATTTTTGTTCAACTTCTTTATGGCAACGTTCTTGGTAAGCACAAAAATGCTCTAAAATTTTAGTTGCTTCATTAACGGTATATGTTTTTTTAGGGTTCATAAATTTATAAAAACTGAAATAGGTTGTCTAAATAGCTGTCACTCCGAATTTATTTAAGAGTCTCATTATGAGAACCTAAATTAGGTTCTGGCTGACGAATTTAATAATTTTAAACTACCTATAAGCCAATACGATTATTGTTTTATTTTTAATCTCAATTTTAAGTTATTTAGTAATGAGAACATTACAGGAACAATTATTAATGTTAAAAAAGTGGCAAAAGTTAATCCAAAAATAATAGTCCATGACATTGGTCCCCAAAAGGCAACATTTTCTCCACCAATATAAAACTGAGGATCAAATTCGGTAAACAACGTCATAAAGTTTATATTAATACCAATTGCCATTGGTAGCAGTCCTAAAACAGTTGTAATAGCTGTTAATAACACAGGTCTTAAACGGGTTTTACCACCTTCAACAATACTTTCATAAATTAATTCTTTAGTTAAAGAACCTTCTTCTAAACCTTGTTCCTTTCTTTTGCGTTGCATTATTAAAATAGTATAATCTATCAATACAATGGCATTGTTTACAACAATACCGGCTAGTGAGATAATACCAATCATTGTCATTATAATTACAAATTCCATCCTAAAAACAATAAGCCCAAGTAAAACGCCAATTAAGCTTAGTACAACAGATAATGAAATTATTATTGGTGTTGAAGTTGAATTAAATTGACCAACTAAAATTAAGAAAATTAAAAATACAGCAATTAACAAAGCTTTACTCAAAAAGGCCATTTCTTCAGCTTGCTTTTCTTGCTCTCCCGTAAAAGAAATAGCCATGTTCTTAGGTAGGTTATAATTTTCTAACAAGCTTTTTATTTGATTATTAACTTCAGTAGCATTGTAATTTTCAAGTACATTTGAAAATATAGTGATAACCCTTTTTAAATCTTTTCGTTTAACGGCACTAAATGTTGAGGCCTTTTCAGCATGAGCAACTGAAGAAATAGGAACTTGAACAATTTTACCATTACTTTGGTTTCTAAATGTAATTTTCTGATTAATAAGCGCTTCTTTATTATACCTATATTTATCCATTAAACGAATATTTATAGGATAATCGTCTTCACCATCTTTAAATGTTGAAACCTCTTTTCCAAATAATGAAGTTCTTAAAGCATCTCCAATTTGGGCAGTAGAAATATTTAAACGTCTGGCTTTTTGTCGATCAATAATAATAGGTAATTCGGGTTTACCTTGTTCTACATCTAATTTTAAGTCTTCAATACCTAAAATATTTGCACTATTAATAAATTGTTTAATTTTTTCTGATGTTACCAGTAATTCCTTATAATTATCGCCAGATACTTCAATATTGATAGGGGCTCCTGTGGGAGGTCTTTCTGAAGGGCTATCAACAGTAATATTTACACCTGGAAAACCTTGAACTAAGTTTCTAATTTCAGCCAAAACATCTTCGGTATTAACACCATTACGCTCCATGAATTTAACAAAATCTACAGTTATACGAGCTTTATTTGGAGTGGTACCTCCCTGTTGACCTCTTTTTGGGTCACTTGTTCCTTCACCAACTTGCCCAATTACCGAAGTAATTAAAAAGTTTTTCCCATTTACTTCATACTTTTTTAAATAATTTTGAATTTTATTTTCAATTGTTTCTGAAAGTTTATTGGTAACTTCAATATCAGTTCCTATGGGATATTCTAAATAAACATATACTTGTTTTGGCGGTGTTTCAGGAAAGAAAAGAACTTTTGGAGGAAATGCATCAAAAAGTAGTATTGATAAAAATAACAAACCAAAAATTCCTAAAAAGAATCTTCGAGGTCTTTTTCCTTTCAGCGCAAATCTTAAGGTACGTTCATACAAATTCTCTTGTCGGGGTAGATAGGTGTTTTGGAACCAATTGGTAGCAGGAGTTAATAGTCTTGTATTTATTATTCTAAACAACCCAATTAGAACTAGTATTAAACCAAATGCATTAAAACCTTTTATCTCTAATGTGAGTCCTCCAATTATAAATAAAACTCCAATTAAAAATAAGATAGAACTGGAAAGTAAAAGTTTTTTAAAATTAACTTCATCTTCTTTAATTTTCATAAAAACAGAAGTTAACATAGGATTAATAACCAATGCAACAAACAAAGAAGATGTTAAAACAATAATTAACGTAATAGGTAAATAACGCATAAACTCGCCCATAATACCAGGCCAAAAAGCCAATGGCAGAAAAGCAGCTAGTGTGGTTGCTGTTGAAGCAATAATAGGCATAGCAACTTCACCAACACCGTATTTTGCGGCATCTATTTTTGAGTAACCTTCATCTAAAAGTCGATATACATTTTCAACAACTACAATACCATTATCCACTAACATACCTAAGGCAATTACCAAAGAGAATAACACCATCATATTCAAAGTAACGCCAATAGCATTTAGCACAATAAATGATATAAACATAGATAAAGGAATTGCAATTCCAACAAAAAGTGCATTTCTAACCCCAAGAAAGAAGAGAAGTACTAAAATAACTAAAATTACACCTAAAATGATACTATTTTCTAGGTCTGCAACCATCGTTTTAGTATCATTGGTTTGATCGTTTGTTTTAGAAATATTTAAGTTTGGAGGGAAATAATTTTCTGTTGCCTTTGCAATAATAGCATCTATTTGAGTAGAAGCATTTATTAAATTCTCACCTCCACGTTTTGTAACATCCAGCATAACAACAGGTTGTGAAAATTCACGTGCATAACTTTGCTTTTCTTGTTCCTTAAAATTAACATTTGCAATGTCACGTAGGTAAACAATGTTTCCATGTTCTTGCTTGACAATGATGTTGGCTATTTCTTTTGCAGATTTAAATTCTCCAATAATACGCACACTTCTTCGAATTCCTTCCTCTAATAAATCACCGCCTGAAATGGTCATGTTTTCATTTTTAATAGCCATCGCAATATCATTAAAGCTAATTTGTGAGATTTCCATTTTGTATAAATCAACACTAATTTCAATTTCTTTATCTTGAATACCACGAATATCAACTTTAGAAATTTCAGGAACTTTTTCAATCTCATCTTCCAAGTACTTTCCATACTCTTTGAGTTGATCCATAGAAAAATCACCAGATAAATTAATATTCATTATTGGCATTAATTCTGCAAAATTCATTTCTTGTACGTTGGGGTCTGCAGGTAAATCTGTTGGAAAATCTTTATCAGATTTTGCCGCATCAACTTTGTCTTTCACTTTGCGTAATGCTTCAGTTGGAGTAATGCTAAAATCAAATTTAACCTGAATAGAAGAAAAACCTTCAATTGAAGTTGAAATAATTTCATCAACTCCAGATATTCCATTTATTTCTTTTTCAAGCGGACGTGTAATTAACTTCTCTATGTCAATTGCTGAGTTTCCAGGGTATGGCGTTGAAATAAATATTTGAGGAACAACAATTTCTGGAAAAGCCTCTCTAGGCATGCTTTGATAAGAAAATATTCCAGCTATAAAAATCATTCCTATCAACACAAATACGGTCATTTTATTATGAATAGACCATGTTGAAAGTTTAAACTCTTTTAATACTTTGTTCATTATAAGGTTTCTTCTAAGTTAATTCAAAATTTAGTTTGTGGTTATTTTAACAATTTCACCTGCTTGCACAAGCCTAGCACCTTTGTTTACAATAGTATCATTTTTTGTTAATCCTTCACTAACATACGTTTTATGATTGTACTCTTTAGCAGCAGTTATCATGCTTTTTACAATGGTGTGTTCTCCATTTTTAGTTTTAACTGTAAACACATAATTATTGTTATTTTGATCTTGTTGTACTAAATTTGATGGAATAGTAATACCGTTGACCATAAAATCTAAAAATTTAACATCAGCCAATAAATTAGGTTTGATACTTTGATTTTTATTTGAAAGGTTAATTCTTGTTTTAAAACTTCTATTGTTTGGATTTATATAATTTCCAACTTGAGTTATTTTTGCAGTTACTTTTTTATGAATTGAAGGGAAATTAATGATGGTTTCTGCACCTATTTTAATTATTGGTAAATACGTTTCGGTTACGTCAGCTTCAACATAAACATTGTCTAAATTTAATAGACGTATAATTGAAAATTGAGGACTGGTAAGTTCTCCTTTTTTTGGAAAAATTTCATCAACTACACCACTAAAAGGTGCTGTAATTTTCATTTTTTTTGCTTGAGTTTTTAAACTAACAAGTTTATTTTCTAAACTTTCTTTTTTTGTTTTAGTTTGTAAATATTGTATTTCAGAACCTATTTTTTGTTCCCAAAGTCGTTTTTGACGGTCAAAAGTTGTTTTTGCTAAAGATAGTTGAGTATTTAATTCTGCAATAGCATCTTTAAGTTCAGCATCATCTAATTGAATTAGTGTTTGCCCTCTAGTAACTTGTTGACCCTCTTTAACAAAAATAGTTTTAACAACCCCTCCTAACTCGGGGCGAATTTCAATATTTTTATCGGCATGTACCACTCCCTGAATTTCTACATAATGTTTAAAAGTCTCTTTTTTAACGGGTAAAATGGTTATTATTTGTAAATTTTTGTTATCATCTAGTTCTGAAATTTGGTATTCAACTGTTTTTAACTCTTTTGATAAACTGTCAATTTTACCATTTAAAACAGTTTTCTGATTTGTTAACTCTTCTAATGAATCTTTTTTAGATTCGCTTTTACAAGAGATTAGTAGTATAGAAATTATTAAAAAGGTTATTATTTTTCTCATTGTTGACTTTTTTCTAGTTATTAATTGGTGTATTTAATGCATTGTCTAAAGCTGCTTTGGTTTCAATTACTGTAAGCATTGCTTGTAAATAATTTTGTTGTAACGTGTACAATTGTCTTTGAGCTTGTAACAAATCAAAACTTGTTGAAATTCCTTCAAAAAATTTGATTTGTTGTTTATGCTCAATGCGTTGTGCTAATGTTAAATTTTGTTTTGCAGTTTCAAGTTCTTCAAGACTAAAATTGTATTCTGTTTTAGCAGTTTCTAATTGTAGTTGTAATTTTTGTTCAGTTTCTGTTAAATTGGTTCGTGCTTTTTCAAGCTCAATTTTAGCTTGTTGTGTTCTAGCACTTCTTGCCAAACTACTAAACAGGGGTATATTTAAAGTTACGCCAAGTAATGATGAGCCAAACCATCGTTGTTCTTTATTAAGAAAATTAAAGTTATTTCCAAACCCGCCGTAATCAAAGTTCACAAAACTACTTAAAGAAGGCAGTGCTTTACTTTGCTCTAATTTCACTAGAAGTTCATTTGATTTTTCTGTATTCTTTGCAATTTTAAAGTCTACGTGATTTTCAATTGTTAAATCTGAAGACAGTAATCCTAAATCAATATTTTCTTTTGTTAATTTGTTTAATGAGTCGGTTAAAATAACGTTGGTATTTATATCAATTCCTAAAGTTATGTTTAACATTTTATAGGCAATATTTCTTAAATTTCTAGTTTTTGAAAGCTGACTTCTAACGGATGCTAGTGTAATTTTTAGTTGCTCAACGCTTTCTTCTTCACCAAAGCCATTTAAATATATCTGTTCAGTTTCATGAAGTGTTTTTTCTAAATTTTGAATGTTTTTTTGTAAAATTAGAAGACTTTCTTCACTTAACAGAACATTGCCATATGCATTTATAGTTGCCTCTCTAATACTTAAATCTGTTTTTTCCTTAGCGTTTTCATATATTTTCAAGTAGGTTTTAGCTGATTGTAAACCTACCAGATAGGAACCGTCAAAAATTAACTGACTTAAAGTAGCAGAAGCATTCATATTGTGTTTTGTTACAAACGATACCTCTGTAAACTCCCCTGGGTTACCACCAATAAATTCTGCAGGAATTAATATTAGTTGCTCTTTTATCCATTGTTTGTAATCAATTTTAGCATCTATTTGGGGTAATCCCATAGTTGTAGTTTCCCATTTTTTCTTTTTAGCAACGTCAATATCTCTTGAGGCATTAATAGCAGCGTAACTATTTTTTAATGCGTAATTTATAGCTTGTTCAAGTGATAGTGAAATATTTTCTTGTGCATTTACAACAACACTCAAAAATATTCCTATAAATAATAGTGTTATTTTTTTCATAGTTGACTTTTGTTTTTCTCTAATTGTTCTTCTAACATTTCTATTCCTTTTTTTGTTGCAATTGCTCTGGTATGATATTCCAAAGCATCTATTTCTAGTTGATTTAATGTTTTGTTTTCTAGCGGAAATAAATTTGCATCATGTATGCCAAAAACTAAGGTAAAGTATAGTTTAGTTATAAGGTTAACATCTAAATTCTCTCTATATAATTTTTCAGAAATACCTTTTTCTATGTTTTGAGAAATGCAATCTCTAAACATGGTAAATTCGTTTTTCATTACATTTTTATAGGTTTCGGGATAATATTTTTGAAGTTGAAACATGGGAGATTCACTAGAGTTTTGAAGTAAATCTTTAAACATTTTTTTTATTTCAAAATTTTCTTCAATAGCGTTATATCCTCTGCCGCAAACGCTAATAACCTCATTATGAATTGTGTTGTGAAAAAAACTAACAGATTCTTTAACTAGTTGTTCTTTATTTTTGAAGTATTTGTAAATGGTTTTTTTAGATATTGCCATTTTATTTGCAATATCATCCATAGTGGTACTTTTAAAACCAAATTTTAAAAATATTTCACCTGATTTTTTTAAGATTTCACTTTTCATTTAATTATTTTTTACACTATTTAAGTGCAAAGATACTAAAGGAAACTTAAAACACAAATAAAGTTTCCTTAGTATCTAAGGTTTGTAAGGTGAAATAAATTTGATAGGTGTTTTTAGGTGGGTAATACAATAACTATTTTAGTTTATGGAGATATTAGTATATAACTTAGTTTATATATTTAAAATGATAAAACGTGAGTATTAAACTTATTAATTTAATAATTTGTCAGGTCAAGCGCAGTCGAGACCAAACATTAATAAAGAGAATTCCTAAATAAATAATTTTATGTTTTATAATTTAAGCAGATTTATTTTTATATGTCTCAATACTTTTACTTGCTATGTGTTTACCTATTTCAACTAATTCTTCAGCTTTATAAAAATCAAAAAGACCACAAGTTTTTCTAGATACATTGATTAAAATATCAGGATTATATTCTGCTAATATTAATTTTGAAAGTTGGTTTGACATTAAGCCTAGGGTTTTATTTATAAGGTTAAAATAGCCAAACTTTTTATCATGTTGGTTTGATTTTAATTTATTAATCTGGTTTTGAAAGTTCTTTATTTTAGTGAAATAAGATGTTTCTTTAATTTTTTTTTCGGTAGTTGATAGAAGGGGTTTGTAAACAGGAACATCGGCATTTACATGAACAACTACCAATAAATCATTTTTATGCCTTGTAACATGTTTTATTGGTATATTATTGATAACACCTCCATCTACTAGTACAGATGAGCCTTTTTTAACAGGAACAAAAACAGTTGGAATTGATACGGAAGCTCTAATAGCTTCAAAAATATCTCCAGATTCAAAAATATATTCTTTATCATTAACTATATCTGTTGCTACACAGGTAAAATCTATATCAAAATCTTCAATATTTTTATTAGAAATAAAACTTTTCATTTTTCTTAAAATTTTATCTCCTTTTAGTAAACCATTAGCACTAAATGAAAAATCAATAAGCTTAAAAATATCTAATTTATGAAGTGTATAAATCCATTTTTTATACGCTTCCATTTTTCCAGAAGCATAAACTCCACCAACTAAGGCTCCCATTGAAGTTCCTGCAATAGAACTAATTTCAAATCCTTGTTTTTCTAACTCTTCAATAACACCAATATGAGCGATACCTCTTGCTCCGCCTCCTGATAGTACTAATGCAATCTTTTGTTTCATTTTTAAGCTAAAGATACTATAATTATATTTATTTGTAAATAAGCTTATTCTGTTGTTTTGCCTACTGAAAGCAAATAGGTTGCTATTTTAATTTTGTATTGGCTTTTAGCATCTATAAATTCATCTTTAGCCTGTTGCACAAGTGCTTTTGCTTCCAGTAAATCAGAAGTGCTAGTTAATCCAGCATCGTAATTATCTTCCAATTCTTTTTGATAAGCTAATGATTGTTTTAATGATATTTTTGCAACAGCTATTTGTTTATAGCTATTGGTTAAATCTTTATAGGCTTTTGAAATTTGTAATTGCAAAAGTTCAGATTTTTCATCAAGATTATTTTTGGCAATTTTAATTTTTATGGCATGTTTTTGCATTTTATAAGCACCACCCCACCAATCTGAAATAGGAATTGATAACGTTGCAAAAGCCAAACCGTAGTTATTTTTTTGTTTGTAAGCATCTAAATATAGCTCTCCAGCACCTACAGCCAATTCAGGAAGAAATTCCCCTTTAGCGATTTTTTTCTGTAAAACTTCGGCATCAACGGCTTTGTTTAGCATTTTATATTCCTGTCTGTTTTTTAAACCTAATGAAGGTTTAATATAATAGGTTTCAGGAGGAAGAACGGAAATAATAGAATCGTTCACATTCATTGTTTTTTGATAAGGAATTCCTATGTATTGTGAAAAAACCATTTTTAATAGTGCTGTTCCGTTGTCAAGTTTTAGTTTATTGGCTTCAATTTTATTTAGTGCTAATTTTACTTTTAGTAAATCACTTTTGGTTACCAGCCCAGCATCATAAAAATCTTGTACTTCTTTTTGTAAAGTAAGCAACATTATTTCATAACTTTTAAGCGTCGCTTTTTTTTCTTTAAGGGCTACTAATTGCCAATAGTAGCTTTCAGTTGTAGCCAAAACCTGATTGGTTGATAAATTTAATTGATACTGACTAACTTCCTTTCCTAAATGGGCCAATTTATTTCCATTTTTAATTCTACCTCCAGTATATATAGGTTGGATAGCTGTTATTATTGCAGTATTTGCATAATCTAACGATTGAATATTCATAGGAGGTACATACGCAAATTGTGTTGCTGTTGCCAAATTAGCTGGGTTACCATCATAAATAGGTAAATTCATTTCAGGGGTTCTAATCTTTAAAAGATAATCTGAAGAACGTAAAGCAAAGGCTGATGCACTTATCTTTGGAAAGTATTTGGTAAAAGCATGCTGCTTTACTTTTTCAGAAACTTTTAAATTCAATTTGGCTTCTTTTAAAGTTTTGTTGTTTTTTAAAGCCAATTTTTTGCTTAAGTCTAGTGTTATAGTTTGACCCGCTGTAGGAATTGTAATTAAGGTTAACACGAGTATGATGGTTATTTTTAAGGTTTTCATTTTATAAAAATATTTTTAAGATGTTTTACTTAACTATTGTTTCAATTTCTTCACTACTGGTAGATTTCCAATAAAGTACAGGAAGTATTAATAAGGTTAAAATCATTCCAAAAATTAATCCGAAACAAATTACCGTTCCTAATGGTCCCCATAACGGAGATCTACTAATAATCATTGGAATTACTCCAACTGCTGCTGCCATTGAAGTAAGAAATATAGGTCGCATTCTTCTTTTTCCAGCTGCTAAACCAGCGTCTTTATAAGACATGCCTTTTGTAAGTACCAAATGATGTGCATAATCTATCAAGATAATTCCGTTTCTTACTACAATGCCCATTAGACCAATAACACCTATAAATGAAGTGAAACTGAAAGGGTACTTTAGTAATAATAACCCTAAACCAGCACCAAAGATGCTTAAGAACATTGTTGACATTATAAGTAGTGCTCTTCTAATAGTTTTAAATTGCAACATTAAAATAAAGAAGATTATAACAACACTAGCACCTAACGATTTAGCCATTGGTACATAATTTTCTATAGAAGCCTCGTTATCACCGCCATACCTAATTGTTAATCCTTCGGGTAATTTTAGGGCTTCAATTTTAGGTCTTTCAGCAGAAAAAATACTTGAAGCAATGGAATTTCTATCAATATCAGCCAGTACGGTAAGTGTACGCACTCCATTTCTTCGTGCTATATTTCCTTCAGTCCATTCAGGTTTGAGCTTTCCAATAGAGCGTAGTGGTAATGCTTGTAATGTGAGAGGAGAAGTAACATATTGATTTTTTAAATCATTAATATCGTTTTTCTGACTTTCATCTTTTGTAAGTACTACACTCATTGGGTAGTCTTTTTCCCATACCGTAGTTATAGGTAAACCATCCATAGAAACTAGGAGTGAAGATGCCACCAATGATTTTGCATATCCTAATTTATTGGCTTTATTTTCGTCTAAATTTACTAAAATACCAGGTCTCATTTCTTCCCAATCATTTCTAACCCAAGTAACATTTTTATTTTTTTCTAAGATATTTGAGACTTTAGCGCCAATATTTTTTAAATCTTTTATATTGTTTGAAGAAATTCGAACTTCAATAGGAGCCTTAAATGTTTCTAAAGCTATTTGTTTCCATTTAACGTGTGCCTGAGGAAAAGCGTTTGTATATGTTTTGCTATATTCATTTATTACATCAATTGTGGCTTCATTAGAAACAGTATTCACTAAAAGTTGTGCGTAATTTTTAGCAGGAACATGAGGCGCATATAAAGCATTGAACCTTGGAGACCCATTTCCTATAAAACTGGCTATATTTGTTATTCTTGAATCCGATTTTAAAATGGTCTCTAAGCTATCAACTACCTTTTTGGTTTTAGAAAGTGAAGAACCTTCAGGTAAATAAATTTCTATGGCAAATTGAGTTCTTTCTACTTCAGGAAACAATTTTTGATCTACATTTAAAAAGAACAATCCGCCTAAAATTATAGATAAAACACCAACTAATATAGTTAATTTAGGATATTTAAAAGTAGATTCAAGTGCTTTGTTGTACCAATTTTGTAAACTGTCTAACACATTTTTCTTTTGATTTTTCTTTTCATTATGGAGCCCTTTTTTAATAAGTAAATAGCTCATAAAAGGGACGAGTAATACAGCTACTAACATTGAAACTATTAAAGCAATTCCTATGGTAATAGGGAACGTTCCTACAAAATCACCTGACATTCCATGGAGAAAAAGCATTAGAGGCAAAAAAGAAGCGATAATTGCTAAAGTTGCAGATAAAACAGGAATAAAAAGCTCTGTTCCAGATTTCCAAGCAGCATTCCAAGGGCTTTCTCCTTCATCTAATTTTGCAATATGATCATCTATAACAACAATCGCATTATCAACTACCATTCCCAATACCGTAAGTAAAGCTGCAAGTGATACAATATGAAGTTGAACACCAACTAGTTTCATAATTCCTAACGTAATTAAAATGGAGACAGGAATGGATATTGCCGCTACGGAAGCTACCCTAAAAGGTAATAATATCATAGTTACAATAATAACGGCGATAATGGCTATTAAAAACTCTAATAAAAAATGAGAAACAGAAGCGTGTACAACCTTTGGTAAACTAGATATAACATTTAATTTTACATCTTCATCGGCTGTTTTAGAAAATTTATTTAATACGTTGTCAACTTCTTTCCCAAACTGTACAATATTATTTCCCTTTTGCATTTCTAACGAAAGTACCAATGCATTATTACCATTATTCTGAATTAATTTTGTAGGTTTTTCATACCGTTTTTCAATACGGGCAACATCTTTTAGGCGTACAACATTTCCTTGTGGATCAGAATAAATTATTTGTTCTTCTAAATCATTTATAGAAGAAAATCGAGGAGGTAAATGGATAGGTAAAATTAACTCGCCATTATCTAATTTACCCGAATAATTAAGCGCATTTTGTATTTTAAATACAGTTAATATGTTTGAAGGTTTTACATTAAATTGAGTGAGTTTCTCGGGCTTTATATAAATATAAATTTGTTCTTTTTGAGTGCCAAAACGTTTCATTCTAGAAACCGATGGGATTCTTCTAATTTCGGCTTCTAAATCTTTTATAGTAGCCTCAAGTTGTCGGTAATTTTTTTTGTTTGAAGACATTGTTATCAGTAATGCTGAGGTATCACCAAAATCATTACTTCCAATTAAAGCTACAACTCCAGCTGGAAGCTGCATTTTTAACTCCTGTAATCCTAATCTAAGTTTAGACCAAAATTTATCTGCATTTCTTACATTATCATTAAGTGTTACATAAACAATCATCATACCCTCTTTAGAGTCTGAATATGTTTTTTCTTTGTTAACTTCTTCAAAGCTAAATAGATAATCTTCAACATCTGTGGTAAGATGTTCTTCTACTTCTTTAGAGGTTGCTCCAGGGTAAATACCCACAACTATTCCTTGACGAATTGTAAATTCAGGAAATTCTCGTCTAGGCATATTTAGAAGTCCAAATATTCCTAAAACCATCATTACAACAACCATTGATACAATGATTTGGTAATGTTTCATAGCTGCTTCTATAATATTTATTTTTTTCATTTTAAAATTTCTTTGATAAATTTAAAATAAGATTCCCTTATTTAGAATACCACTTTTGTATTGTTGGATAGTTTCTGCATTCCTTCAGTAACCACGATATCTCCAACGTTAATACCAGATAATATTTCAATTTTATTATTGGTGAAGGCACCTAATTTTACCTGTTTTTTGAATGCTATTTTAGATTTAGGATTTACGATATAAACATAATATTGCCCGTTATTATCTTTACTAACAGATTGATGTGGAATTGCAGTAATATTATGTGTAGTATTTGTGTGTATAACAATATCACAAGCCATTCCTGGTTTGATAATTTTTTGTTGATTTTGAAGGTTAATTTTTACATCATAAGTTTTAGATATGGAATTTGCAACAACACCAATTTTTTCAATTTTGCCTGTAAAAATTTGACTTCCCAAAGCAGGAATTGAAACACTTGCGGTTTGTTCCTTTTTAATTTTATTTATTTCATTTTCAGGAACAGCTACTTTTACATATACTTCATGAATATTTATGAGGTTAAATACGGGAACTCCCGGTACAGAAGTTTCACCAATTTCTACATTTCGCATACCTATATATCCGTTTGAAGGAGCTTTAAGTATACTGTTTTCTAGGTTTTGTAAAGCAATTTGATTGGCTGATTTTGCTTGCGCTAATTTTGCAGTTACATCTTGCCATCTTATTTCTGGCAAACTACCTTTATCACGTACTGCTTTTAATCGGTTATAGGCATCTTGTGCTTGTTTTAGGGTTGCTAATGTTCCCCGATAAGCACTTTTGTAGGAAGTAGTATTTAGTTGAGCCAATACTTGACCTTTTGTAACCCAATCTCCTTCATCAACTTTTACGGTAATTACAGTTCCTGGAAGTAAAAAACTAAGAGGTGTTGTAATTTTTGGAATCACATTTCCACTATAGTTCAATTGGCTGCTAGATTTGCTTGTTGTTACCTTTTCAACAGCTACCTTAACAGTACTAATTGTTTTATCTTCTAATTTCTGTTCTTTTATTTTGGTTTGACAACTAAATACTAACGTTAAAGTTGTTACAAGTACAAACCATTTTAGTTGTATCATTGATTTTGCTTTTGTGTTCATCTTTTAAATTTTAGTCTTTTGTACTTTTACTGTTTTATAGTCAGTTTTATGTAAAAAAAATTAAGGTTGTAAACCTTTGGTGAAAATTCTTGTTAAATCATCAAAACAAGGAGAATATTTTTTATACTTACCTTGAATGAAGAATGGTATTTCTAAACCTTTTAAAACCATAATATAAACATCTAATAGGGCATTAATGTCACCCTTAATTTCAAATTCCTTTGTTTTAATGCCTTGTTCTATAATTTTTTTGATGTTTTCTTTTTCCCACACGTCCAATTCAGTTCTTAAATCATCAATAAAATCGAAGTGTTCAAAAAAATCTGCTTTAATAGTCTCGTGATAGTTAGAAGCATTGTGCATAACATCCATTCGAACAATAAAATAGGATTTAATTTTTTCGGATGCGCTAAGTTGTTCGTTTTGAACTAAAATAGAAAGCTGGTTTTTTATATTTATAATTTCTTTAGAAACTACTTCTTTAAATAAATCTTCCTTGCTTGCAAAATGATAATATAATGAGCCTTTTGCTTTTCTAGAAATTTTAGCAATTTCATCCATAGAGGTTTTATGAAACCCAAATCTGCTAAATAATTTGTTTGCAACGGTTATAATTTTTTCTCGTGTTCCTTCTATTGCCATGATTTTTGTAAAATTAATAAAACTGACTAAAATCGTTTAACAGTACAAAATTAAAATCTTTTTTTTAGATAGCCAAAAAAATATATAAATATTTTAAAGTAATTTTTAAAGCCGTATTTTTACCAAAATTAATTGATAAATGAAAGCAGTTGCTAGTTATAAAGATGATTTTTTAAGTTTTTTATTTGAAAACATATCTGTAAAAGAGCCTAAAAAATTATACGAACCAATACACTATATATTACAACTTGGAGGTAAACGTTTGCGCCCAGTTTTAACGCTATTAATTTGTGATATATATAATGGAAATGTTACAAAGGCAATGAATGCAGCAGCGGCTATTGAAGTATTTCATAATTTCACTTTAATTCATGATGATATTATGGATAGCGCTACAATAAGAAGAGGTAAAACTACGGTTCATAAAAAATGGAATGTAAATACAGGTATTTTATCAGGTGATGCTATGATGATTATGGCCTATCAATTTTTAGAAAAATATGAGCCACAGTTATATAAAAAATTAAATAGTTTATTTAGTAAAACAGCCTTAGAAGTTTGTGAAGGTCAGCAACTAGATATTGATTTTGAAACTAAAAATGAAGTTGCCATTGCTGAATATGTAAAAATGATTACTTATAAAACATCGGTTTTGGTTGCAGCTGCAATGAAAATGGGCGCAATTATAGCAGATATTCCAGATGAAGAAGCTGAAAAAATTTATAAATTTGGGTTAAATTTGGGGATAGCCTTTCAATTACAAGATGATTATTTAGATACTTTTGGAGACATTGCTACATTTGGGAAAGAAATAGGAGGAGATATAAATGAAAATAAAAAAACCTTTTTGTTTTTAAAAGCGTTGGAAGTTTGTAATAGTAATGATAAAAAAGAATTATTAAAATGGTACAGTTCCAAAAGTGCGTCTGAATTAAAAGTAAATGCAGTAACCAAAATATTTTCTAAAAATAAAATTTCGGAGCTTACTAAAACTGAAATTAAACAGTATACCAATGTAGCTATTGAAACCTTAAGCGAGCTATCTATAAGTGAGGGTAAAAAAGAAATATTAAAAAAATTCGGTTTAAATCTAATGAATAGAGCTTTATAATGTTGCAAATTGTTGAATTATTGAATAAATCTATATCTGAAAATTTATTTATTAAAATTATTCAGCAATTGAATAAAGATTTTTTATTAGCAAACATTTCTCATCATTTTTCGGAAGCTATAAGCCCTTCAGAATTAAAAAATACGTTAACCACCATTTTAAACAAAATGATGGTTAATAATTATGACGATTACTTAAATTTAATTTACAGAATTGATATTTCTGAAAAAGATTTAGTAAAAGTAAAAGGACAAACCCTTAATTTGATTGTTGAAGAGATTGCATATTTAATTTTAAAAAGAGAATATCAAAAAGTGTGGTTTAAAAATAAATTCTAAAAACCGGATTTAAAGCTGAAGAACTAGTAATACTTTTAACTTTATCAAATAGAACATCATAACGTAAACCCATAGAAATATTACCAGTTACATACTCAAGTCCAAAATATAATGCATTTTGCCATTGAGAAATATTATTTTCAGAATAATAGTTTTGGTTGATTTTCAAATTTTCGTACTCAGTTGATATTTGTAAATAATATACAGGTTTAAAAAGAGCCAGTATGCTTCCTCCGTAAAGATTAGTAGTAGAATTTTGAATTGATTTATTTTTAACATAAACATAAGTCATACTTAATCCAGCGCCAAATTTATCCGAAAAATCGTAAATAGCACTTGGAGATACGGAAAAGGTTGAGTAATTATTACCAACACCTATATTAAATCCTCCACCAAAACGTACGTTATCAATAAAATGTTGCTTATCTAAGTTAGAGTTTTGACCAAATATATTCAGATGAACTAAACTAATAATGGCGAGTAAAAAATAGATTTTGCGCATGTTAATTGTTTCTGCTAAGGTAATAAATTATTTTATCAGATAAATATTGTACATAATACAAATAAGTATTATTTTCGCACTCAGATTTAGGTCCCATAGCTCAGCTGGTTAGAGCACCTGACTCATAATCAGGGGGTCCAAGGTTCGAGCCCTTGTGGGACCACTGATAACCTGATAGTCATTTGATTATCAGGTTATTGTATTTTTAAGATTTATTTTGTGGCGGTATTTGTGGCGGTATCATTTATATTTATGGATAATTGTATAAATAATTTCAAGTGCTTCGGAGCAGTATAAGATAGCGATTTCTTCGTTATGATAATTACTATTTGATTTATCAAAAACGTTAGTAAATGGAAGTTCATTAACATGACTTATTAATTCTTCTAGTCCTGAAGGAATTTTTGACTCAATTTTAATTAGTGCTATTATCTTGTTAAGATGAAAACCAATTTTATTTATTAAGTATCGCCTATCATAATGAGTGCCGTTTAAAAATTCTAAATGATATTCAATTTTTTTTTGATTTAAATTTTGCA
>Ga0256840_1001057_pt1 | contig 26746 bp, 28 predicted proteins | sample 355202metaG_FD_185969 | JGI IMG/M metagenome (GOLD analysis project Ga0256840, IMG submission 185969) | Hydrothermal vent microbial communities from Mid Atlantic Ridge, Atlantic Ocean - 355-202 | ecosystem: Environmental > Aquatic > Marine > Hydrothermal vents | place: Atlantic Ocean: Mid... | reverse complement strand
TGGAATGAGAACTCAGGTAGACACATCCAAGGATAATAAACGCTATCCCGGAGCCTGTAAATTGGGGCTTCGGGATTTTTTTGCTTTTTGACACAATATTTATTTCTCTATTGGTTTGCAGCATGGCATTGAATTCTGTTGGTTATAACAGACCGCGAATATTGATTGCAGGGATGCACAGCGGGGTGGGAAAATCCTCCATCACTCTGGCTCTGGTTGCAGCATTGCGACGACGTGGTCTCAAGGTTCAGACTTTCAAGGTGGGCCCTGATTATCTCGATCCCGGACATCTGGCTCAGGTTTCGGGGCGTCCCTGTTATAATCTTGATGGCTGGATGATGACTAGAAATGATGTTCAGCAACTGTTCTGCCGAGTTTCAGCATCTGCTGATATCAGCCTGATAGAGGGGGTGATGGGGTTGTTTGATGGCAGTAGCAGTGAAAGTCTCAGCGGCAGTAGTGCCGAAATTGCCACCTGGCTGCACGTGCCGGTCGCTCTGGTTGTCAACAGTCACGGCATGGCGCGGAGTATCGCTGCCTTGGTGAAAGGATATCACGAATTTGAACCACAGGTGAAAGTTGCCGGAGTGATTGCCAACCGCTGTGGCTCTGCTTCCCATGTTGATTTGCTGAAAAAAGCCTTGGCAAGTGGAGGGCAACCACCCCTCGTCGGCGCAGTACGCCGTGACAGCCTGCCACCCCTTGCCAGCCGCCATCTTGGGTTGGTTTCCGCCCCGGAACAGCCTCTAGCTGAAGAGTTGCTTAACCAGCTTGCCGATGTGGCGGAAACCCAGATTGATCTTGATTTGTTCCTCAACCAGGCACGTGCAGCACGATCCTTGCGCTGGGAAGATAGTTCGCTTCCGGCAAAGAATCCAGTGCAAGCGGAACCCCCAATGTTATGTCGGCTGGCGGTGGCTAAAGATGAGGCATTTCAATTTTACTATGCTGACTTTTTCAACTTGTTAAAGTCTCTGCACTGTGAGCCGGTATTTTTTTCGCCCCTGTGCGATGGCGCATTGCCGGTCGATGTTGATGGGCTGTATCTAGGTGGAGGTTACCCGGAAGTCTATGCTAAACAACTGGCAGAAAATGTTTCAATGCTCAGGTCGGTCGCCAATTTCTGCCAAAGTGGTCGACCCGTCTATGCCGAGTGTGGCGGCTTGATCTATTTAACCCGGGGGATTGAACAACCGCAGCAGAAAATTCCCCTGGTCGGTGTGTTACCTGTGTGGACACGGATGTTGGAAAAACGTAAGGCTCTTGGTTACGTGGAAGTGACTCTGGAAAAAGATTCGTTGTTTGGCGGTCGCGGGGAGGTTTTTCGTGGTCACGAATTCCACTATTCTGAACTGGTTGAGTCGCCGGCAGGCAAAGATGGTTGGAAAACGGTTTACCAACTTAAGCAGAATCGCAGCGGAACGTATCACATTGAGGGTTATCAAAAAGGCAATATTTTGGCGAGTTATGTCCACCTTTACTTCGCTTGCAGACCGAAAGCTGTGATCCGTTTCATGGTTTCTATGCGTACGACATCTGACAGGGGTTCAAGTGAATAATCATCACAAACCATTGATTTATGCTCTGCTGGAAAACCCCCTCAGCGGTCAGCAGATAGAGGATCAATCATTAGCGGCTATTGACGCACAAGCTGCGCCACATGATTATACCCCGGATCAATGGCAGGTTGTGCGGCGGCTGATCCATACCACTGCCGATTTTGCTATGAGTGGATTGGTGCAATTTTCGCCGCAAGCTATTGCTGCGGCGCTATTGGCTCTGCGTGGCGGCGCGCCGATCTATGCCGACAGCAATATGATCCGTTCCGGTTTGTCGGTTGCCCGGCTGAAAAAACTTAATCCAGCCTATGCACGCACAAGTATCCTCTGCCATGTTGCCGACGCAGATATTGCCGTGCAGGCGAAACAGACCGGCTTGCCGCGCTCGTTGTTTGCCCTGCGCAAAGCTGGCAAACTGTTAAATGGTGCCATTGTGCTGATCGGCAATGCCCCGGTTGCCTTGCTGGAAATGAACCGGATGGCTCTGGAAGAAAATATCCGCCCGGCACTGGTGATCGGCATGCCAGTTGGTTTTGTTCATGTTCTCGAAAGTAAAGAGGAGCTGATGATTACCAGTTTACCCTATATCATTTTGTCCGGGCGGCGTGGTGGCAGTCCGCTGGCGGTAGCGGCACTGCACGCACTGGCGATTCTCGCCGGCAAAAAATGATCCGCACAGAAAAAGCATTAAAGTGGGGGGTTACCACTGGCAGCTGTGCTGCGTTGGCAGCCAAGGCGGCAGCGTTAAAGCTGATCGAGGGAAAGTCGGTTACTTGCGTCGATATCCCTTTCCCCGATGGCAGTCGCCTTAAATATGCGATCCTCGCAGTTTCTGGAGATGGTGTTTCCGCTTCGGCAACCGTTATCAAGGATGCCGGAGACGATCCCGATGTGACCGATGGTGCCAAGATTAAGGTTACTCTGGCAACGAATGATAGTGGGGCAATCAACTTTCATGCCGGAACCGGAGTGGGCACGATCAGCCGCGCCGGATTGGCAATTGTACCGGGAGAAGCAGCGATAAATCCCGGGCCGAGAAGCATGATCCGGGCAGCATTGGCTGAGGTCTGCAGCGGTGGTTTTGAGGTAACTGTTGCGGTCACAGCGGGAGAGAAGCTGGCAGAAAAAACCTTTAACCCCCGCCTGGGCATTGTTGGTGGTATCTCGATTTTGGGGACGACAGGTCGGGTTCGCCCTTTTAGTGCACCGGCATTGCGCGACGCGTTAAAATGTTCTTTGGCTGTTGCTGTCGCTGCAAAAATTGACCAACTCGTTCTGGTGCCGGGAAACATGGGCAATAAAGCAGCGCAGCATTGTTTTGCTGTCCGACCAGATCAGATTGTTGATGTCAGTAACGAATGGGGATTTATGTTGGCAGAAGTGCAGAAACACTCGTTTAAGAAGCTTTTAGTTGTCGGTCATCCGGGCAAACTGGCAAAATTACCCCGTGGTCAGTGGCAAACCCATTCAGCCCAATCGTCAAGTGCCGTTCCCTACATTTGTGAGCTGGCGGAAGAACTTTTTTCTCAACCGCTAACGCAGGTCAATACGGTTGAGGAGCTATTTATGCAGCGGCTCAACGTGCGACAACGGACGCAGTTAGGGAATCGCCTGGCCGGAGAAATCAGCCATGCCATCGAGAATAATTATCCCCATTTAGCCCCAAATACCGTGGTGTTGATCAATTTGAAACGGCAAATCATCGGTCAAGCGGGAGAGCTTTCTGCATGGATAAAATCTTGAAATCGATCACCATTGTCGGTTGTGGTCCCGGTCATGTGGACTACCTGACCCCGGCAGCACGCAAAGCGGCGGAGAGAGCCGAAGTTCTGGTGGGAGCCGAACATCTGTTGCAGCTCTTCCCCCCTACCCGCTGCCAGCGGATTGCTGTAGGTGGGGCGATGGCGGCGGTGCTCGATCAAATTGAACCGTTGCTAACGCGGCAAATTTGCATTCTGGTATCGGGAGACTGTGGCCTGTTCAGTCTGGCGCAGTTGGTGATTGCCCGTTTCGGGCGCGAAAACTGTCGCCTTATTCCGGGGATCAGTTCAGTGCAACTGGCTTTTTCCCGCCTGGCGCTGAGTTGGCATACGGCGCTGTTGATCAGTGCCCACGGACGATTACCGCAACAGACAGCGGTTGAATTGCGCCAATATGATCGGATTGCTCTGCTCGCCGGAAATGCTGCCGCCATTGAATGGACTGCCGCGCGCTTGGATGAACTGATGGATGATTATGTGGCGATAAGTTGCGAAAATTTGAGCCTGAATCAGGAGATGATTCGTCAGTTTGATGGTGGGGAGGCTCTGCGTTGCACAACCTTTCCATCCCGAACGATTTTTCTCTTGCTCAAAAGGGAATTGCTGTCATGACAGGAACTTTTTATGTCATCGGTGTCGGCCCGGGTGATCCGGAGCTGATCACTTTAAAAGCAGTCAATCGGTTGCGCCAGGCGCAAGTTCATTATGTGCCTGCCTCCCGTTTGAGCCGCCAGAGTTGGCTGACTGAGGTGGTGGCAAGGTATGCTGCTGTCGGTAGCAAAGTGCGCGAGGTGGAGTTTTCTCTGGGTCGCGATGTCACCAAGAGACAGGAGCATTGGCGGCAGGTCGCTGCTGAGATTATTGCTGAAATCCGTTGCGGTAAGAGGGTTGCTTTTGTGACTCTGGGTGATCCACTCCTCTATTCAACCAGTATTTATCTGCTGCGAGCGCTGCAACAGCAATGGCAGGATCCGCCGGTAGAAATTGTCCCCGGTATCAGTGCCTGTAGTCATGTTGCTGCACTGACCGAATTTGCCATTGGTTGCGGGGAACAACCGGTTACCATACTGCCGGTGGTTATGGATACAGCCGCTTTAGAAAGTGCGCTCAAGCGGGGAGGGACTCTGATACTGATGAAAATCGGCAAACGGCTCCCCCGGATTCTTGCTTTGCTGAAACAGTTTGATCTGCTCGAAAAGGCGGTGTTTGTCACCCGGGCAGGATTGCCGCAGCAGCGGATCGAAACAGACCTGAGACGGTTGCTGGGTGCCGATGCTGCAACCGGCAATCTTGCAGTCATTCTGGTTGATGCAAACAGGGAGAATAAACCATGAAAGTCGTTTTTGTTGGTGCCGGGCCGGGAGATCCCGATCTGCTTACTGTACGGGCTATGCGTTTACTCAAAGAGGGTGAAATCTGCATTTATGCCGGTTCTTTAGTCAGCCCCGCAGTGGTGGCACTGCTCCCTGAAACTGCCGATCTGTACGATTCGGCGGGGATGACCCTTGAAGAGCTGGAAGCGATCTTTGTCCAGGCAAAACAGCGCGATATCGATTTGATCCGCTTGCATACTGGTGATCCCTCCATTTATGGTGCGATCAGGGAGCAGATGAATATCCTTGACTGGCTGAAAATTGACTACGAAGTTATCCCGGGGATCAGCTCGTTTCAGGCGGCGGCGGCAACCCTTAAAAGTGAATTAACCGCGCCAGAAATTGCTCAGACGATTATTTTAAGTCGTACTTCGGGGCGAACGCCGATGCCGGAAACGCAGGAGTTGGAACATCTGGCGCGGACGCAGGCAACGCTGTGTCTGTTTCTCTCGGTGCACAAAATGGGGGAGGTTGCTGCGGAACTGGCGTGCTGGTATGGAAAAAAGTGCCCGGCGGCGGTGGTGTTTCATGCGTCGTGGCCGGATGAAAAAATTATCTCGGCGACCTTGGCCGATATTGCCGTCAAGGTCGCAGCAGCACAGATCAAAAAAACCGCCATGATTATTGTTGGTCCGGCACTGGCACGGGATATTCCGGTGTCAAAACTTTACCATCGCCACTTCAGTCACGGCTATCGTCAGGCGGAAGAGCAGAGTGGGGGAGGACAGCAGTGAAATTGGCGGCAATCACTTTTTCCCCCCAGGGGGTACGGGTGTGTGAGCAATTACGTGGCACGTTCAGGGACTTGGATCTTTACGTTCACACCGCTGTCCCCTTGCCCGCCGGAGCAAAAGCCTTTGTGAAAGTGATGACATTGGTGCCGCAGATATTTTCCCAATACCGCGGGTTGATATTTGTCGCGCCCAGCGGTCTGGTGGTGCGCTCACTGGCTGCTTCAGTACAGAGTAAACTCTCCGATCCAGCGGTTGTTGTGGTTGATGTTGGAGGACGAACGGCGATCAGCCTCCTCAGTGGTCATGAAGGTGGAGCAAACGCTCTCACCGTTCAGGTGGCGAATATTCTCGATGCGGAGGTGATGATTTCGACCACCACCGAGGCGGTCAAGGATTTGATTGTCGGTATCGGCTGTCGCAAAGGCAAGTCACAACAGGAAATTATAGCGGCACTAACCGGGGTGCTGGAACGCAAAGATTTGTCGTTGGAGCGGGTTCGTTATCTGGCGACTGCCGAGGTTAAAAGCTCCGAGGCGGGTTTGCTGGCCGCGGCGGACAGCCTGGATATCCCATTACGAATTATCAGCAGTGCCCGGATCCGTAGCTGTCAGCGCGAATTTCAATCATCATCATTTGTACAACAACAGGTTGATCTGCCCGCTGTCGCCGAACCGGCAGCTCTTTTGGCAGGATGGAGGACATCATTAATCGTGCAAAAACAAGCGTGCCGGGGGATCACCATCGCCGTGGCACAGGAAAATTGTTTGTCGTTGGCATAGGTCCTGGAAACCGGCTGGATCGTACTTATCGTGCCGTGGAGTCGATTGCTGCCAGTTCGCTGATTGTCGGTTACAATCCCTATATCGCCGCTATTGCCGATTTGTGTGCCGGCAAGGAGATTGTTACTTCGGAAATGCGTAAAGAAAATCAGCGTTGTGCTATCGCCCTGCAACGGGCGTTGCAAGGGGAAACTGTCGCGTTGGTCTCGTCGGGGGATGCCGGGGTTTACGGGATGGCCGGGCTGGCGTTGGAGATGGCGGCGGCAGAAAATTGGGATGTTGAAATAGAGGTGATTGCCGGGGTGAGTGCTGCTAACGCTGCTGCTGCTCAGTTGGGGGCACCGCTGATGCTCGATTCGGCAACTATCAGTCTCAGCGATCTGCTTATCCCTTGGGAGACGATTGTCAAACGGCTTGAGGCAGTAGCTGGTGCTGATATGGTGGTTGCCCTGTATAATCCACGCAGCAAAAAACGGCTTCATCAGCTTGAAGATGCCGCACAAATCTTGCGCCGTTATCGGACGGGGACAACGCCAGTGGGGATTGTTACGGCGATCAGTGATATTGCACAACAAATGATCCACTCCGACCTCGACCATTTTCTCAATGAGGAGATCGGAATGCGCTCACTGGTGATTATCGGCAATCGATCAACGCAGCTTATTGGCGGTAAAATGGTCACTCCCCGGGGCTATTACCGGTGATTCTGGTGTTTGGTGGAACCAGTGAAACTGCCGAGTTGACCTTGGCATTGGCGCACAGTGGGCACTCTGTTCTGGTCTCAACGGCAACCGACGTTCCCCTCGATAGTGGTGACCATCCGCAGATCCGGCGCCGGTGCGGACGGCTGGATCACGGCGCGATGGTCGAATTGATCCGGCAACAAGCAATCTGCCTTGTGGTCGATGCCGGTCATCCTTACGCGGTGGAGTTGCATGCAACGGTTGCTGCGGCAGCACAACAGGCACAGGTTCCCTGTTTTTGCTGGCAACGCCGGCCAGCGACCATTGTGCCAGCAGCGGGAATCTTTTTTGTTGCCGACCACCGGGAGGCGGCACAGCGGGCAAAAAAACTGGGGGGGAATGTGTTGCTCACTACCGGTTCGCGTCACCTGGTGGAGTATCTGGAGCTGCTGCAGCGTGATCAATTTACCCTTTACGCCCGGATACTGCCCCATCCCGAATCGGCTATAGCATGTGACCGAGCCGGACTGCCGCAACATGCACGTATTGTCGGGCGGGGACCATTCAGTGTGGCAGAGAATAGAGCTTTAATCCGCAGTAAAAATATCGCGGTTCTGATTAGCAAAGAGAGTGGGACTCGTGGCGGGGTTGCCGAAAAGATCAACGCCGCCCAACAGGAAAACTGTCGAGTGATTATTATTCAGCGCCCGAAAGAAGAGGCGGGATGGTGTCAAACTTTTACCGCTTTGGCAGAGTTGGTTGCCGCAGTCAAAATCAACCTGAAATGCAAAGGATAGACGTTCTATGGAATATAGCGAAGCAAAAATAATTAAACTGCTGGTCGAATTTTTTGCCGACGATTTTCGCCGCATAGATCATGCTCTGCAGGTGTTGGGGCACAGTAAAAATATTATGGCGGAAAAGGCTGGGGTTAATAGTGATTTAGTCATCGCCTGTGCGCTGCTGCATGATGTGGGGATAAAACCGGCGGAAGAAAAGTTTGGCTATAACAACGGGAAACTCCAGGAGGAGTATGGTCCTGCGGTTGCGGAGGAACTACTGCAAAAGATCGATTTCCCCGCTGATCTGATCATCAGAGTGAAAGAAATTATCGGCAATCACCATTCGCCATCACGCTACGATTATCTTGAACTGGAAATTTTGAAACAGGCCGATGCGATAGTAAATAGAGCTGATAATCGCCAAGTTTTGTAGCGTCTCTTTCGACTTATCCGGTTCCATGGAAATGGTGGGTCAAGATCAAATTGAATATTTTGCTTGTTCCAGCACGCTAGCCAAAACTATGGACTTTACTCCAAGATTTTCAGTGTCTACTCAATTCTGTCATTTCCCCGCCTGCGTGAAGATGACGACTAATGTGAATTTTGAGTTTGCTTGTAAACGGATTTTCCATCCCGCCTGAACCTATGCACTGAAAGTGCATAGAGTGTTTAGTTTAGGCAAAAATACAGATTGGAACAATTTTGACCCCAGCAACTGTTGAAATTGAGGTGACGGGATTAATGCGCAGCTTTGGTTCCACTTTGGCGGTTGACAATGTCAGCTTTCAAGTCTATCGCGGGGAACTGTTTGCTTTTCTTGGTCCCAACGGCGCCGGTAAAACGACCACCATCAATTTGCTCACCGGGCTTCTTCATCCTGATCGGGGCGAAATTCGTTATCGGGGTGAGCGTTTTAATCCCGGCTTGCTGGCGGTGAAACAGCTAATCGGGGTGGTGCCGCAACATAATAATCTCGATAAAGAGTTGAGCGTTGCGGAAAATTTGCGCATTCACGGAATACTGTTTGGTTTGCGCGGGCGGCAACTGGAAGAACGGATCAGGTTCTGTCTTGAGTTTGCCGATCTGCTGGAAAAATCTGCCACTGCGGCGGGAAAACTTTCTGGCGGGATGAAGCGCAAGCTGGTGATCGCCAGAGCATTGCTCCATCAGCCGAAAATTCTATTTCTCGACGAACCAACCGTCGGGCTTGATCCCCACAGCAGGCGGCGGATGTGGGTGTTTTTGCGCCGTATCAATGTGGAACAGCAGTGTACGGTTTTTTTGACAACTCACTATATCGAAGAGGCAGAAAGCTTGGCGCAGCGGGTTATGATCATGGACAACGCCAAAATTATTGCTGCCGGTAGTCCCGATGAACTTAAAAGTTGTGGGGGGGATTATGTGCTGGATATCTACCGAGGCACAGATTTAGCTAGCGAATTTTTTGCCGATAGAGACGCGGCATTGAGGCGGCTGAAACAGCTTGATACAGCGGTGCGGATTCGTGAGACAACTCTCGAAGATGTTTTTTTGCAGCTGACTGGTAAGCGGATCGCGGGGGGGAAGGGCGATGTTTAATGGTATCCGCGGTATTTACCTGCGCGAAACTTTGATTTTGCGCAAGAAATTGGTCAAGACGGTGTTGGCATCGGCGGTTTCTCCGGCACTGTTTCTCATTGCTTTTGGTTACGGTGTTGGGCAGGGTGCCCAGGTCAATGGGCACGATTATTTGCTGTTTCTTTTGCCTGGCTTATTGACTATGAGCAGTATGAATCAGAGCTATGGCATTGCCACCGAAATCAATATTTCCCGCTTTTATTTTAAGGTTTTTGAGGAGTATTTGCTGGCGCCGTTGAAACGCTGGGAAATTGTTGTTGCCGAGATGTTTTACGGCGTGACTAAAGGGTTGATTCCGGTGGTTATTATTGGCATTTACACTCTGTTGTGTGGGGTGCAACTCACTTTTGGCGTGCGGTTCCTGGTCGCCCTTTTGCTCCATCTGGCGATTTTTTCCCTGCTTGGGTTGATAACGGCATTGCTGGTGCGCAACCACAGCGATCAGGCGCTGATGAACTCGTTTTTGATCACACCGATGATGTTTTTATCCGGGACATTTTTTCCGGTGGAGAAGATGCCCGTGGTTATCCGTGCAGTCGCGGCACTGTCGCCTCTGACCTATTCGACCCAGTTAATCCGCTCAACGTTAATTGGTGATATGGCGGTCAATAATGCCCTGTTTCCGTTTCTGGCAGTGATGGTCGTTGTTTTGTTTATTGTCGCTTGCCGGGTGGTCAATCGGGTGCAGATATGAAACGGTGGCTATGGGTTGCTTTTGTCATCGCGCTATGCGCAGCGTGTTTAATGGGGGCTACAGCGATCAATCCGCTGAACATGACCGCAGTTGAACACGACATTCTGCTTAATTTACGCTTGCCACGGGTGTTGTTCGGTGCGGTGATCGGGGCGATGCTGGGTTTGTCCGGCAGTGTGTATCAGCTGACGCTGAAAAACCCGCTGGCCGACAGTTTTACCACCGGTGCCGCATCGTCGGCGGCTCTTGGGGCAATCCTGGCGATCTCTTTTGGTGCTCCGGCTCCTCTGGTGCCTTGTTGTGCTTTGGTGACGGGATTGCTGGGGTTAACCCTGGTTTACCGGTTGTCGCTGACCAATGGGTTTATCAATCCGGTAACGATGATTCTGGCAGGGATTGTGATGAATATCGTCGCCTCGGCGGTGATCAGTTTCTCCAAGTATTTTTTTGAGGAATCTATCTCTTCTATCGTTTTCTGGTTGATGGGGGGATTTTTTATTGTCAGTTGGGGGCGATTGCTGGTGTGTGCGCTGGTTTTTCTGGTGGTCTATCTGTCCTTTCGCCAACGGGCATTGCACTTGAATCTGCTTGCTCTCGATGAATGTTCGGCACAAACGATGGGTGTTAATGTCCCACGCTTGCGTAGTTTTGCTTTTGTCGCGGCGACATTGTTGGTTGCCATTGCGGTCAGTTATACCGGTATTATCGGTTTTGTCGGGTTGATTGTCCCCCACATTGCTCGGAGCCTGTTTGGTAGTGATATGCGTCACAACCTCCTCTATTCGTCATTGCTGGGAGCGCTGTTGCTGGTGATTGCCGATGCGGTTGCACGGGTGATCATCCCCGGTGGAGCGGAGCTGCCGGTAGGAATTATCACCGCTTTGTTGGGGGGTATATTTTTTCTCTATCTGTTGCAAACTCGGCGGGAAAGGTTCTGGCATGGCTGAGTTGCAGGCTGAGAAACTGAGTTTTGGACGGCGCAATTTTTCATTGCAGATCGATTCCCTCCGGATTGTTGCAGGGGAAAAGGTCGCGGTTATGGGGGAGAATGGCTGTGGCAAAAGTACCTTGTTACAACTGTTGTGTGGTTTGCTGTCGCCCACTGCAGGAGTGGTGCGTTACAACGGCAATAATTTAGATGAGCTGCTGATGGCCAGACGGGCAAAGTTGTTTTCTCTGTTACCGCAGTTGTCCGAGGTGATTTTTCCCTTCAGTGTTTATGAAGTGGTGCTGTTTGGCCGGTTTCCCCATTGTAGCGGCAATAGCTTTAGTCGCCAGGACGACGAAAAGACCCGGTTGCTGCTTGCACGGCTTGATCTGCTCGATTTTTCCCAGCGACCATTTAACCAACTCAGTGGCGGTGAACAACGGCGGGTAATGCTGGCGCGGGTGCTTAATCAACAGGCAGAAATCATTTATCTGGACGAACCGAATGCCAGCCTCGATATCCGCCACACCCTCGATATCTTTGCCTTGTTGAGTGCCCGGCCGGAAACGGTTATCGCGCCGGTGCACGATATCAATCTGGCCTACCGGTTTTTTGAGCGCTTTTTATTTTTGAAACAGGGACGATTGCTCGCTGATGTGGCGCGCAAGGATGTAACCCCTGAACTACTGAAGGAGACCTATGGTGTACAGGTCACTACTGGTACTGCTGTTTTTCAGTTTCACCACTAATGCTTGGTGCGCACAGCGGATTGTGCTGTTGTCCCCGGCGGCGGGCGATATTATCCACCAACTGGAGGCGGATGATCTGGTGGTTGGAGTGACGCGCAATCTGGAGGGCTTTACCCGGGCGACCCGAGTTGGTTCCCATATCCGCCCCAATGTTGAAATTATCCGCTCCCTTAACCCCGATCTGTTGATCGTGTCATCCAATCGCTTTTTTTCCAAGGAGATGGCAGCCGCGGTCGGTGCTGAAGTTTTTTACTATCATCCCCGCAGCCTCGATGAAATTGGTCGTCAGATAACCGTATTAGCTCAACGTCTTGGTAAAGTTGCTTTGGGAATACAACTGGTTGCTCGGCAATGGCAAAAGCTTAAACAGCTGAAGCCGATTAAAACAATGCCACGAGTTGTGTTTGAAGTGACGGCGATGCCGCTGATGGTCGCAGGAGATAAACACATTGTCGCCGATATTATTAAAAGAGCCGGGGGGACGTTGATTGCCCCTGCTCAACGTAAGCTGGTGCGCTACAGTATCGAAGCGGTGCTGGCACAGCAGCCAGATGTTTATATCTATCAGGTGGGGCCGATGAACAAAAATCCGCAACCGCCACAGCAACGCAGCTCTTACGCTCATCTGGCTGCCCGGTTCTTGCGGGTCGATGAACTCCAGTTTTCGCGCGCCAATACGGTCAGTTTTGATAATGTTGTTAAACTCAATAACTATTTTTATGGAGAAGGTTTTGCCCAAGTTAAGGAATAATTTTATCCCTGGTTGCTCTACCCTAGCTCAGCCGAGCCATTTTTATGCTGTTGGTGTCGGGCCGGGGTGCTCAGATCTGCTCACCTTGCGTGCCGCCGCCATTATAGCTTCTGCCGATGTGGTGATTGCCCCTCAGGCAAAAGGGAGTTCCCGCAGCCTTGCTCTGGAGGCCGTCCAGCCATTTTTAGATCAGCAGGAAGTTCATTGTGCCCAATATCCGATGACACGTGATAAACAGGCGACCCGTCAGCGCTGGCAGCAACTGGCAGAAATGGTGATCGCCAATTGTCGTCAACAACGATCTGTTGTCCAGATCACGCTTGGAGATCCCCTGATTTTTGCTACCAGCTCCTATCTGCTGGCAGAACTAAGCGATCGGCTTGAACCTCAAAATATCCACATTGTGCCGGGAATCAGTGCCTTTCAGACCGCTGCCAGCCGTTTTGGTGAAGCATTGACTCTTCAGGAAGATCGCTTAATGTTGATGTCTGCCACCAATCTAAATGCTGTTGAGCAGGCTCTTGATCGTTGTGAAACTTTAATCCTCTATAAAGCTGCCGGTGTTATTGACGCATTGTGTGAACTGTTGAACCAGCGCAATTTGCTTGCCCATACCCGTTTAATTAGTTGCGCCGATCAAGGTGAAAAGGAACTGGTTCTCAACAGTCTTGAAAAATGGCAACCGAAAAAACTTAACTATATGACAACGATGATTATCCATACAGGGAGGCGTCTTTGGGATGAAGCTAAAAAATACAACTGCTAAGCTTCTGAAAGCGCTCGAAGGCCGCTTCACCGTTTGGTGGTGCCAGGAGTTCACCCAAAAAACGAATAAGAACTGAATAACTTATTGAAATAATGCAGATAACTCTTTTTTCGAAGTCGCAATAGATAAAATCCTGATTTGTGACTCTTACCCTTTGCGAAATGCAATCAAGTTCGCGGAGTTGCGTCCCCGCCCGACGCCTTCATTTCTTTGTGCGTCCAAAGAAACGAAGCAAAGAAAGACGCTCGACCTCCTTGCCCTTCGGGTTCCCGAAAACGGAGCATGGCTTATGCGGATCGGCAAAAACCCGGCTAACGCCTCAAACATTTGCCGTTCTGATCGCAATGCCACTCTCCATTTCCGGCTGCGTCACACCGGGATCGGAGGGTCAAAATACAGGAGTCCCCTTTTAGAAAGTAAAAAAATGGGTGAATTCCTGTTGTTGGTGCTGCTTGACTTAATTTGCTCCACTTTGTAGAGTGGCGCGATAGTTTTTCAGGTGTCCACAATTCATTAATTGCGGATGAAAAGGGAATCCGGTGTGAATCCGGAGCGGGCCCGCCGCTGTAACCGGGGACGATAACTGCACGATGCCACTGTCTGCTGTTTGGGATGGGAAGGCGCGGTTATCTGGTTGATCCGGAAGTCAGAAGACCTGCCTGAAAAATATATTTCAACCCTGCGGCACAAGGTTGAAGTATGCAACATTCTGGGAAAGAAAAGGGCATCCCGGATCAATTTTTTAATTGGTTCGGGATTTTTTATTTCGAGCCACAACCAGGAGGTTGTATGAAGAGATCAATTTCTTTCGCCCTTGTTCTTATTTTTATCTTATCCGTTCAATGTGCAACGGCAGGAGAACACAAAGTGAACCACAAAAATGGTATCGTTCTGGCGATGTTCGGGACGACAGTTGAACCGGCATTGCGCGGTTTGCTCAACATCAAAGAGAAAATCGAACAAGCCTATCCCCAAACGCCAGTACGAATCGCTTTTACCTCAAATATTATTCGTAAAATCTGGCAGAAACGAGCGTCTGATCCTGTTTATGTCAAAGTCCATCCAAACGTTCCTGCTGAGATACTTCATGTTCAAGGGCCTTTGGCAGTAATTGCCAATTTTCAGGATGATGGTTACGACACAATTATTGTCCAGCCGACCCATATCGCTTCCGCTGAGGAATTTCTTGACTTGAGTTCTTACGTCAAGGCGTTGGCTTCAATTGATACCATCAAAGCTAAATTTAAGCCTTTCAATAAGCTGGTTATCGGTCGTCCCATGCTGGGAACGTTTGGTCTCAACCATCCTTATGCCGAAGATATCAAGGTTGCGGTAAAAGCTATGCAAGAGGATATTGATCGAGCTAAAAAAGCTGGAGCTGCGCTGGTTTATATGGGGCATGGTAATGACCATTTCCCCTCGGGTGGGGCATATCTACAGTTTGATCATGAGATGAATCTGGCTTATCCGGATGTTTTGACTGTTGTTGGTACAGTCGAGGGATATCCACCCGTTGATCAGGTGATCAAAACTCTGCAAGAAAAAGGGGTGAAGAAAGTTGTTATCAGGGCACTTATGATTGTTGCTGGTGATCATGCAACTAACGACATGGCTGGTTCCGACGAAGATTCATGGAAATCGTTGCTTGAAAAGGAGGGAATATCTGTCGCTCCATATCTGCACGGAATGGGTGAAAATAATGCAGTAGCAGCGATTTATGCCCAGCACGTTGCCGATGCTGCCGCCGATGCAGGAATTGAGCTGAAGTAAGCTGTTCTTCTCCCATTATTATTGAGCCGGCTGCTGTTTATCGAGTAACCGGCTTTTTTTATTGATTATTTTGGGTAAAAAGTTGAGATACTCTCTGCCTGAGGGTAGAATGATAAATCAACAGGAGGCTTATTATGTCGGGAATTAAATTTGGGACATCAGGGTGGCGTGCTATTTTTTGTGAAGATTTTACTTTGGATAATGTTCGGGTGGTGGTGCAGGCTATTGCCGATAATCTGCATGCCGAAGGATTAGCTGATAAGGGCTTAGTGATCGGTTACGATGCCCGTTTTATGGGTGCTGATTTTTCCCGTGAGGCAGCTCGGGTGTTGGCTGGCGCGGGGATTAAAAGTTATTTCTGTCAACGGGACACACCGACTCCGGTGATTGCTCATGAGATTCTGCGGAGAAAGACTGCCGGTGGAATCAATTTTACTGCCAGTCACAATCCTTATAACTATAGTGGCATTAAATTTTCTCCTGTTTCGGGTGGTCCAGCATTACCGGAAACAACCAACGATATTGAAGAACGTGCTAATGCTATGATCGGAGAAATTGTTTTCAAGGATATTGATCTGGAGACTGCCGTTAAGCAGGATTTGTTTGAGGAGATCGATCCACGTGGAGACTATTTTACAACACTTAAAAGACTGGTTGATTTGAAAGCGATTGCTGCGTCAGGGATGACCATTGCTGTTAATCCTCTGTACGGTTCAGGACGGGGTTATCTTGATCGAATTCTGGAAGAAGCAGAGGTTAAGGTCGTAAAAATCAACGATCATCTTGATCCATATTTTGGAGGTAAGCCGCCAGAGCCAGCAGAAGAGTATATTCAGGATTTTATCGGTTTGATCAAAGGGAATGAGTCTGTTGTTCTTGGATTAGCGACTGATGGGGATGCAGATCGATTTGGAATTATTGACAGCGATGGTAGCTATATTGAGCCTAACTATATTCTGGCACTGTTGTTTGATTATATGATTCGCCGTAAAGGTCTGCGGGGTGACGCTGCCCGTAGTGTCGCTACGTCGCATCTGGTTGATGCGGTGGCAAAATATCATGGAGTCAATGTACTTGAAACACCTGTGGGGTTCAAATTTATCGGTGAATATATCAGCGCCAATAAAATTTTAATCGGGGGGGAAGAGAGTGCGGGATTAAGTATCAAAGGACATGTCCCGGAAAAGGATGGAATTCTGGCCTGTCTATTCGTTGCAGAGATGGTGGCTGTGGAGAAAAGATCCCTACAAGAGCTCTTATCTGACCTCTATTCGCGGGTTGGAGAAATCTATACCAAACGAATCAATATTCATTTATCCCCACAACTGGAAGCAACTTTGCCCGATAAGTTTGCTAACCCCCCGGAAAAGATCGGTGAGCATAAAATTGTTGAAGTTATCAGAATAGATGGCAACAAATATCTGCTTGACGATGGATCTTGGGTGTTGTTCCGTAAGTCTGGAACCGAACCGGTTGTGAGGTTGTATGCTGAAACAAAACGATTTGAAGCATTGGAAAAATTAATTGAGCTTGGCCGAGGATTTATTCTGGGATAGATATCTTCAGCTTTTTATCTGGAGAATTGAGTCGCAAAAAGGGAGACGATTGTGTCTCCCTTTTAATTTATTGCTTCACCAATTCTTTGGCCAGTTCCACACTGAGATGATTGATTCCATTGTTCAGTCCGACAACTAGATCCTGGTAGCTATTGCCAATGGGTTGTCGGTCAATAAAATGTCCTTGAATTGTTTGTCCCCGAGCATTTTCTATTGTCCAACGGACATCCACTTGCGAATGATCATCAAGTTTCCCCAAAATTTTATTCACCACAAGTTTTACTTTTATTGCATTGTTGCTTGAATTTTCCCACGGGTTGATCGAGATGTTGGCTTCCGGCAATACAAGAGCCAGATTTTCGCGGAGGACTCGAGTCAAATTATCTTGCAGCGGTTCTGCCCAACGTTCTAAATCCGAAAATTCAATACCATTGTTTTTGTCGCGAGTTACGATTTGTAGACGATCAAGATAGTCAGGAAAATCAACAAGTTTAAGGTTAATAATAAAAGTTTTATTTGAATAAATATTCGGTGCCTCCGGCATGCTTTCCAGCAGATAATAACGGATTGGTTGTGGATCACTGCCGATTTGTATGCAGGAGGTACAAAGTAAGAGTACAATTGAAACGAGATAGCGCATTATTTTGTTCCTCCATTGATCCTGCCGCGTAACAGTATTTGTGGGTCGCGTTCAAGTTCTGTCGTCAAATAGCGCAACGTCCGGGCGGTGCGGTTGACTTCCTGAAGTGTCAAACTTAACTGCTCCATAATCTGAGAATCATTAGCAGAGAGTCCTTTGATCTGTTGCATCGCGTCCGCTGTTTTGGCCGATGCATCATTAACCGCTTGTACTGCTTGGCTGAATTGTTCAGCGAGAGGATCAACTTTGCTGTCCAGGTGAGAAATTGTTGCCTGGGCACTTTGAAGTGTTTGTTCAAGTCTTTGATCAAGGTTGATAATGGTTGTCTCCCCTTGCTGCAATGTGCTTTTGAACATATTGGCGATAGGAAGAACTTGCTCATTCAGCTTATTTAGCAGTGAGTTTAATTGAGCCATGGTGTTGTCAAACCTCGCTATGGCACTATGGAGGCTTGGCGAGTTGATAAGCTTTTCGAACCCTTCAGCAGAACTGATTATTTTATCAGCGAGTTCTTTAAGGGGAATATCTTCAAAGGTTTTGGTTAGTTCTTCAAGGCTGGAAGTGATCGCAGGTAGCTCAGGATAGTCACTTTCGTAACCGGTGAGAATGAGTGGTTCATCTGGTAGCATATCCAGATTGACATAGAGTTGCCCGGTGACCAGACTGTCCAATTGCATCTGTGCACGCAGTCCTTTATCTACCAGTGATAACATTGGATCGCCACCTTGAACCGTTGTCTTAATGGTATCAAGTATGCCTAGATTAGTTCCTTCTGCTTTGAATCTGGAGGGTTCAATCTCAATAATAACGGGGATATAGAATCTAAAATCTTTTGGCCGAACTCGAACCTGTATCTCTTTTACCTGCCCAATTTTCACCCCTCGAAAACGTACCGGAGAACCAGCGTTAAGACCCTTAACCGAGCTGTCAAAATTGATAACATAAGTTCGTGTTTCAGCAAGAAAACCTCCGGGTCCGAAAAACAGCAATCCGGCGACACTTAAAATGACGGCGCCAACAACAAAACTACCGATGACTCTTGGGTCGATTCTTTTGCGTCTATGCATAAGTGCCTCGTAATCTTAGGGTATAGGAGCTGTCCCGAATGACGCTAGTTTAAGGGGCATTGGCAGCAAAAACGGGACTGTCCCCGCATGGGGGCTGTCCCAGGCTTTTGTGGTACAAATCACCGCAGTTCTTCGTGGCTCGTAAACTCTTGGGGCAGCCCCCGATGGTGCTGGGGGCAGTCCCGAATTTACTGCAATACTGGTTAGGCTGGCGCAATTCATGGATCCCCTGGATTCTATTATCAGGTTTTCCGGGTTAGAAAGTTCAAAACACGGGGGTCAGATGATTTTTTTAACAATTCTTTTGGTGACCCCGAAGCGATAATAGTTTTTTCGTCAGGATCAAGAAAGATCGAATTATCTCCGACAGTAAAAATACTTGCCAGTTCATGGCTTACTATCACCACAGTTGCACCAAGGCTATCACGTAATTCCAGAATGAGATCATCAAGTAATCGTGAACTGACCGGATCAAGTCCGGCAGAGGGTTCATCAAAAAACAGGATATCCGGATCAAGTGCCATGGCTCTTGCCAGTCCGGCTCGTTTGCGCATTCCACCACTGATTTCTGAGGGGTAATAATCTTCAAAACCGGCTAGACCAACCAATGATAGTTTATAGGAAATCACTTCCTGTATCTGTTTTTGGTTTAACTCTGAGTATTCGGTCAATGGCAGAGCAATGTTTTCTGCCAGAGTCATAGAGCTCCAGAGCGCCCCTCCTTGATAGAGGACACCGTTGCGACTGATAATTTGGTTACGTTCTTCAAGCGCTGCTTTCCATAGGTTAATCCCGTTAACAAAAATATCACCAAAGGACGGTTCTATTAATCCGACCAAGTGGCGGAGCAGAGTGCTTTTTCCACAACCACTGCTCCCCATTATGATAAAAACTTCCCCATGATTGACCGTAAAATTGATATTTTCCTGGATAACTATTTCACCATAAGCCATGGTCAGGTTGCGGATATCCAGATGGGGAGAATCTGCCATCATCAGACTCCTAGCAACTGGCAGAGAATAGTAATGATAGCATCTGCAACGATGATCAAAACGATTGATGTAACAACGGCACTGGTTGTGGCAAAACCGACCGCTGAAGCACTTCGTCCACATTGTAGACCACGGAAACAACCAGCGGTGGCGATGAGGATGCCAAAGACCCCCGCTTTAACAATCCCGATGATGAAGTGGATCGGTGGAACAAACCCCTGGATCTGTTGGAAATATTGAAAAAAAGAAATGTCAAGCATCGTTGCACTGACAATGGCGCCGCCGATGATTCCCATGAAATCCGCATAAATACAGAGCAATGGCATGGTAATAATGAGAGCAAGCAAGCGCGGGAAAACCAGAAACTCGATGGGAGAAATACCCATTGTTTTAAACGCATCAATCTCTTCGTTAACCTGCATGGTTCCAAGTTGTGCAGCGTAAGCAGCACCTGTCCGTCCAGCCATAATAATAGCCGTCATCATCGCACCCATTTCACGAGCCATGCCCAGACCAACCAGATTGGCGACAAATATTTCAGCTCCAAATAATCGTAATTGTACTGCACCAACAAAGGCGAGGATGATTCCGACGAGAATACTGATCAGGGTAATAATCATCAAAGCTGACGGGCCAGCACATTCAATCTGATAAAAGAGATCCGAATAGCGGAAACGTGCCCGGCCGCGTAAGAAATTTAAAAAACCGTAAAACAACTCTCCGACAAATGCCAGTAGATCATTCCAGTTACGGTGCATTTCGATGGTCACGTTACCAATCTTAGCAAGAACCGGTTGCCCTAGAATCGCCCGGCGGGTCACTTTGCGTTCAGGAACGGCAAATGATAATCGGAGTAGTTTTTGGACTCCTGTGGGGAGAGTTTCCTGAAGGGTTTGGATATTATTCTCTTTGCAATTGTTGATCAGTCTGACCAGGAAGGTCATTAGCCCACTATCCCAGTTTTCAAGCTGACGGCAGTCGAAGGCGAGTTCTTCAGGTTTTGTGCTGAGGAGTTGTTTAAGCAGTCGGTCTATATCAGGAATGCCATCTTGGAAGCGCCAATTACCAGATAACTGGAGGAGGAGACCCCCTTCAGAATTGATAATCTGGTATTTTTCGGTGGTGTTGGTCGACATGGAAAATGAATATTCCTCCCCTTAAATATTCCCTTCCTGATGGAAGATTTTATAAAATAACATGCCAACTTTAAAGTATCCAGTAATTGCAGAGGGTGGAGGATTATTTCCCGGTCAATCTGCTTCGTCGGTAAATGCCTCTGGCTCTAGTACCGTCACCTGATTCCGGCCATTATTTTTGGATATATAGAGCCCACGATCAGCCGTTTCAATTAATATATTCTTGGTGATCTTGGAACTCTCTTTATTGAAGGTTGTTGCCCCGGCGCTGACGGTGACGTAGATCAGCTGACCGTCTACTAAAGTTGCAATCCCTTCAACACAGCGCCTGAGACGAGCAGCAAAGACCCTAACTCCAGCAGCACTGGTTTCCGGAAGGATAACAGCAAACTCCTCTCCGCCATACCGGGCAACAATATCGCAGGGTCGAACTGCGTTGGTGACCGCACTGGCAAGATTCATCAGCACCAGATCTCCAGCAGGGTGGCCATAAGTATCATTAACTTTTTTGAAAAAATCGATATCAAATAAAATTAGCGAAACTGATGAATGATAGCGGGTCGCTCTGGCAAGTTCATTTCCTAATGATTCCTGAAAATAGCGATGATTATAGAGACCTGTCAGGCCATCACGATAAACCAGTTCTTTTAACCGGGTATTGGCGTCCTGTAGTTCCTGCGCAAGTTTTTCTGCTTTCTCTTTTGCCTCCCGCATTTCCAGAATCATCTGTCCGTTACTTAAGCTCAGTTTCCCCAATTCTGTATTTGCTTCCTGGAGTAAGACTGAATAGGGCTTTATTGCGCCAGGGTCAAGCTCAAAGGTTTTCAGGATTTCACAACTTCGGGTGGCAACATCATCAAGAAGTGCAGCTGCCTGAGACGCATCAATGTCAAAATGTTCAGTGAGTTTTTTCTGGAGCAGACGTGCTTTTTCAGAGGTTTGTGATTCGTTGTAAATAGCGGCTAGTTGTTGACCAAAATTAAGTAGTTCATCTGATTTTCGGTAGTTTTCCGGAGCATTTTCTGGCTGGTGATGATAGAGAATCGGTTCGGAAATAGACTCAGGTATGCGCCAGTTCAGCAATAAGGCATAGCCAACTTGCTGGTGATCAAATCCGTACAGGTCTTTTTCCAAATGAATAAGGTTGGCATCTAATGTACGCGATTCTTTAAGTAGGCGGTTGTATTCGTCCCCTTTCGTCATGGCAATGACCAGCATACCGATATCCTGGAGCAATGCGGTGACAAAAATATCGTCATTTTTGAACTGCACTGTTTTGGACAGCAACTCTGCAGAAATAGCAGCTGTAACTGAGCGTTTCCAGAAATCATCATAATCGAAACCAGTATTGCCGTTTTCATTCAGTTCGGCTGCAATAACAAAAGAGAGTGCTATATTTTTAATAATATTTGTGCCGAGTACAGACATAGCCCGATTGATACTGGTGATTTTCCCATTACAAGCAAAGAGGGAGGAGTTAGCAGCTTGGAGCATTTTTGCTGTTAAGGCTGGATCTGTAGAGATTATTTCTCCCAGTTCGACCAGCGCGGCATCATCTTCCTGGACAGCGTTGAGAATTTTCACTGCAATTGCTGGTGGAGAGGGGAAGTTCAGTTCATTTTCGATCAATTGCTGTATACGCTGATAATCCTCATTTGTTTGCATGACAATTCCATATAATGATTTTTAGGGTGAGGGAGCATTTTCGGTTGCCAGAATTGTGACTTGATTACGACCGTTTTCCTTGGAGATATAGAGTCCGCGATCGGCAGTCTGGATCAATATGTTTTTGCTGGTTTCGGATTGCTCTGGACTAAAAGTTGTCCCCCCCACACTGATTGTTACCATGATCTGCTGTTCATCTACTGTAGTCACAACTCCCTCCACACAACGTCTGAGTCGTGCTGCAAAAACCTTGACTCCGGTGATATCTGTTTCAGGCAGAATAACCGCAAATTCTTCACCACCATAACGGGCAACGATATCACTTGGTCGAACGGTTTTTTGAACTGCTTTTGAAATTTCCTTAAGAACCTGATCCCCTGCAGGATGCCCATAAGTATCATTAACTTTTTTGAAGTGATCAATATCGAAAATAATAAGTGAAAGCGAAGAGTGGTAGCGACTGGCACGCAATAATTCGCTGCTCAAATTATCCTGAAAATAACGGTGATTGTAGAGACCGGTCAGGGCATCCGTATAAGCCAGGTCGTTGAGGCGTAAATTTGCATCCCTCAACTCATTTGCCAAACGGTCTGATTTCTCCTTAGCTTCTTTTAATTCTATGGCAAGCTGTTCGTAAGATAGATTCAGCCGACCCAGTTCTTCATTGGCTTCCTGGAGCATTTCCGAATAGGGTTTCATGTCACCCGGTTCGATTTCAAATGTTTTCAGAATCTCAACACTTTTTTCTGCGACATCATCTAACAGCGAGCGGATCTGGTCTGGGGTCAGGGAATACTGTTCTGCCAGTTCTCCCTGCAATAAACGTACTTTTTCAGCAGTATCAGTCTCATTGTAAATGGCAGCAAGTTGATCGGCAAAATAAAGAATTTGAGCAGTTTTCTGGTCGTTTTCCGAGGCTGATTCCGGATTGTGGTGGTAACCGATCGGATCCGAAATACTTTTTGGTAAACCCCACTTATGTATTAATGCCGTGCCGACTTGTTGATGATCAAAATTGTATTTACTCTGTTCAAGAGTGATAAGCGACTGGTCGGACATGCAGGATTCATGAAGTAGTTCACTGTATTCACCTCTTTTGTGCATGAAGATGACCAGCATTCCGATGTTATGCAGCAGTGCCGTGACAAAGATATCAGCATCTTTTTGACCCAGTTGTTGAGTTAAAAGATCTGCAGCCACTGCAGAAGTAACAGAGCGGCGCCAATAGTCGTCGAAATCGAAGCCAGTTTGTTTTTCTTCACGTAAATCTGTGACGATAACAAATGAAAGGGCTATATTTTTTATAACATTGGTGCCGAGCACGGAGAGCGCCCGGTCTATGCTGGTCACTTCATTTTTTACCGCATAAAAACCGGAATTAGCAAGCTGAAGCATTTTTCCCGTCAATGCCGGGTCGGCAGAGATGATTTTTGCCAGCTCGCCTAAAGCGGCATCCTCCTTTTGCACGGTATTAAGAATCTGCACCGCAATCGCCGGTGGCGAGGGGAGGGTGATCTCTTCTGCTATCAATACCTGAATTTGGTTATCAATCATTATTAAACCTATTTGTACAAAAGTGGAAAGAATTAGCTTTTTAAGATTAAAATATAATCATATATGGATGGCTTCAGATTGCAAGTCAAATCGATCTTTACCCTTATTTTTTAAGAATATTGTCAGTTTTATAACAGTGGAGCATCATCTTTAATCATCTGTGCAAATGTCTCTGGTGGGACGGCTGAGCTGAACAGAAAGCCCTGTCCATAGGTACAACCCATTTTTTGCAGCAGATCAAATTGTTCTTTTTCCTCAATTCCTTCTGCAATGACTTTTATTTCCATACTCTGTGCCATAGCGATAATCGCCTTAACAATTGCTGCATCCTGATGACTGGTCAAAATATCCTTGATGAAAAACCGGTCAATTTTGACAATATCGATCGGGAAGGTTTTCAGGTAAACCAGGGATGAATAACCAGTACCGAAATCATCAACCGAAATAGCCAGTCCCAGTTTTTTCATTTTCTGCAGAACTGCGATTGTTTCTATACTCTGTTCTGCCAGAACACTTTCGGTCAGTTCCAATTCCAGAAATCGAGGGTTCAAATTATGGATTTGCAACATTTTAGTGATTTTATCTGGAATATTCTGATGAATAAAATTCTTGCTGGAAATATTTATCGCAATCCGTGTGGTCGGCAAACCTTCCTGTTGCCATGCAGCTTGTTGCTTTCCGGTCTGGTTGATGACCCAGTCGGTAAAAGGGATAATGAGTCCCAATTCTTCTATCGCCGGGATAAAGTCAGCCGGTGAAACCATGCCTCGATGACTGTGTTTCCAGCGGGTGAGAGCCTCAGCACCGATGATGCTACCATCGCCGATGTTGACCTGGGGTTGGTAGTAGAGGGTAAATTCTTCATTTTTGACCGCCTTGCGGACATCATTTTCAAATTCAAGACGTTCCTTGGCTTTTATGTTGAGAGATTTTTTGTAAAATTGAAAACCATTTTTACCTCTTTCCTTGGCATGATACATGGCCAGATCGGCGTGCTTCATCAGCACTTCTGCATCTGTGCCATCAAAAGGAGAAATGCTGATGCCGATGCTGGCGGTTATGAATATCCTCCTGGCTGATCACATAAACTGCTGCTGGAACGTCAGAAAGGTTCTGTGCCTTACGGCCTGCAGAAATGATCTGAATTTGCATCAGCGATTCGAGATCAAGATCAAGTATTTCATTTTCAGCAGCTTGCACCGGTAATGACGCAACGGCCAAGGCCAGTAGAACTAAGAAGATTAAGAAGAGATCTTTTTTGCTAAAGCTCATTTTGTTCTCCTGCCAGGGTGTTTATAAATATTTCCAGATGTTCTTCGGCTTCATCGAATTCTTCACTGATGGAAACAATTAGTTTGTCGGCATCTTTAAACCTCTATTATCATAAGCCTATCATTCGCATTAGTTACTATACACAAAAACAAAAACTAATAAAATAAATAAATTGAAATATGTTAATAAATTTAGGTTAGGCTAGGGATTGGAATAAAAATAAGAAATATTGACCAGTTGTGGAAAAGGCGAGAAGTGTCTGATCGCTGGAATGGACAATGACCTGAGCAAAGCTTTTCAGCCGGTAAAAGGTTCGCAACTCAGAAAAGAGTCACCGAAAAATTTCTGCAAATTAGATCCTACCACGATTTTTCAATTCTACTTCAAATAAATGCTTCTGCGCCGGGTTTGATCGGCAACTGACAGCCAATTGCTTCAGAACATGCAGGTGGATTTTCGGTAGCCAGAGGGTGAACCAGATTTCTGGGGTTTTGGGGTTCTTCAGAATTGCCAAGCGAAGATTCGGGCGTTGATGCCAACGCTTGTGCCGGGCAACCATCGAGATGGTTTCTGCACTGGCTGCCGCTCCACGGAGAAATTGATAAATTGCCGCCTCTTTAAGCTGTGGGTTGCTCAGGCAAACTTCAAATAACTGCGGTTGCCCCTCTTTCAGTAGTTCTCCAATTATATTTGCTGTACCTCGACGTGCCAGGGTGATTTTGTTACCAAGAGGAGTGGTTGGAAGTCTCTGTAGAAGAGTTCGTTCTGCTGCCAGTTTCTGATCCGGTGTGGTACCGGGTAGTTTTATAAGATCGACCAATTCGAACAAGCGAAGCTGCGGCAGCAGGTTGCGGATCAGGGTTCCCGAAGTGGTGGGATTTTTAACCAGCGCCAGAATGATCCGGTGGCTGAGTGATTGTTTGTTCTTTCTGTAAATACTGTTGATGAGTTCTTCAGATAAATCGCGGCGTTTCAACAGAACCAGTAAATGATCTTCATTTAGATGGGGATTCTTCAGGAGAGTTTGCAGAAAACTACCATCAGGATCTAATATCAGCTGGAAAAGTTCATCCTCTCCGGCAGTTAAACCGTACTGTAGTTTTTTGACTAAATTCCGATTGTAGTTTGGAGTTGAATTATCCATTGGAGTCAGACGGTCAGAATTTTGTTTCTCATGATGAGTAACTGAAAAGACATTTCGGTTTTATTGACAATGCGTTGTATCTCGACGAGGCGATGCTCCAATTCTTCAAGCTGTCCCTGAATGTAGAGGATGCTCACCAGTCGGTTGCGTACCAGTATGGGGAGGATCAAAGCATTGACTTGCGGTGATGAGGAAAAATAATCGAGTATTTTACGATTTTGTACTGAATCGGCAACCGGTCCCAGATAGGGAGAATGGCTTGTTGCGACGAGATGAAAGACCGAGTTTGCCTGGATCGGGATGTTGATCTGTGCAAAGTTTTGCGTGGAATTATCGTTACTAGCCAGCCAACCCGTGGCCAGATTGGCGCGCACCATCAACAGAGCACAGTCAGGGAAGTCCTTTTTGAGATGGTCGATAATTGCAACCGCGATATCGTCACGCTCTTTTGCATCGGCGAGCTGTTGTAGCAAACTAACCGGGGTCTCCTCTGTGTCCGCCGATTTGCTGGCAAAATAATTAGCATCGGTCGGTTCTTCACCGGGGTAATTTTCATCCCCTAGTAGGGGCCATGTTGCAACATTTTGATCTAGTGCTTCAGGATCAGTTTCTTCAGTTGATTTTGAGTCCATTTGGTTGCTTGTTTGCGGTTTGGATTTTCTCTTTTGCGCTGCCAGCCTCCGTCGATCCATCTGTTTAGCTAACGTTTCAAAGCGTGGCGAAAGAACCCTTCCATAATGTTTTTGCAGTGCCAGCAGGAGGCGGATTTCCGGAA